>ERZ791906.982-NODE-982-length-23990-cov-5.974723_pt1 | contig 23990 bp, 20 predicted proteins | sample MGYA00510146_ERZ791906 | MGnify/ENA primary metagenome ERZ791906 (study PRJEB30046, sample SAMN00792096) | human gut metagenome | study: EMG produced TPA metagenomics assembly of the A metagenome-wide association study of gut microbiota in type 2...
ACTGTAAATCTGTTGGCTTACGCCTACGATGGTTCGAATCCATCCCCCTCCACCATAAGATTTCCAACAAAAGCGTTCGGCTCGAACGCTTTCTGTTTGAGCGGGTGTAGCTCAATGGTAGAGCAGAAGCCTTCCAAGCTTACGACGAGGGTTCGATTCCCTTCACCCGCTCCAGTGCCGCCCATGTGGCTCAGTGGTAGAGCACTCCCTTGGTAAGGGAGAGGTCATGCGTTCGATCCGCATCATGGGCACCATTAAATTTTATTCATTTAAGCTTGTCCGTTGACAGGCACTCAGGAGCTAGACATGGCAAAAGAAAAGTACGAACGTACTAAGCCCCATGTAAACGTTGGCACAATCGGTCACGTTGACCATGGTAAGACAACCCTTACAGCCGCTATCACAACCGTTCTTTCCAAGAAGTTCGGCGGTGAAGCCAAAGCCTACGACCAGATCGACGCAGCTCCTGAAGAAAAAGCTCGCGGTATTACGATTAACACCGCTCACGTCGAATACGAAACCGAACACCGTCACTACGCACACGTTGACTGCCCGGGCCATGCTGACTACGTCAAGAACATGATTACCGGTGCTGCTCAGATGGACGGCGCAATTCTGGTTGTTGCCGCTTCCGACGGTCCTATGCCTCAGACTCGTGAGCACATCCTTCTTGCTCGTCAGGTCGGTGTTCCTTACATTATCGTTTACCTGAACAAGTGCGACCTCGTCAACGACGAAGAACTGCTTGAACTGGTTGAAATGGAAGTCCGCGAACTTCTGAGCAACTACGACTTCCCGGGCGACGATATTCCTATCATCAAGGGTTCTGCCCGTATGGCTCTCGACGGCGACAAAGGCCCGATGGGCGAACAGTCCATTCTGAAGCTTGCCGACACACTCGACAGCTACATCCCGACACCGGAACGTGCTATTGACCAGCCGTTCTTGATGCCGGTTGAAGACGTGTTCTCCATCTCCGGCCGCGGTACCGTTGTTACCGGCCGTGTTGAACGCGGTATCGTTAAAGTCGGCGACGAACTCGAAATCGTCGGTATCCGTCCGACTCAGAAGACCACCTGCACAGGCGTCGAAATGTTCCGTAAGCTGCTTGACCAGGGTCAGGCCGGTGACAACATCGGTGTTCTGCTCCGCGGTACAAAGCGTGAAGACGTTGAACGCGGTCAGGTTCTTGCCAAACCGGGCACGATCACTCCGCACACCGAATTCCAGGCAGAAGTTTACGTTCTGACCAAGGAAGAAGGCGGCCGTCATACACCGTTCTTCAAGGGCTATCGTCCTCAGTTCTACTTCCGTACAACTGACGTTACCGGCACGATCGAACTGCCGGAAGGCGTTGAAATGGTTATGCCCGGCGACAACATCCGTATGGACGTTAAGCTGATTGCTCCGATTGCTATGGAAGAAGGTCTGCGCTTCGCTATTCGTGAAGGCGGCCACACAGTCGGTGCCGGCGTTGTTTCTAAGATCGTCGGCTAATAAAGATTTTTAGGGGTATAGCTCAATTGGCAGAGCGACGGTCTCCAAAACCGTAGGTTGAGGGTTCGATTCCTTCTGCCCCTGCCACCAAAAACGAACCGCGGCCCTAGGGTCGCGGTTTGATTTCACGGAAACAGTAAATGAGTACGCAAAACGCAACACCGGCAACAGAATCAAAGGGCGGCGTCCTTTTGATGACGATTGCTATCCTTATTGCAGTAAGCGGAGTTTTTGCTTTTGCCTTACTGGCGGAACAACCCACCGGTATTCGCGTCGGTATTTTAATCGGCAGCTTAGTTGTCGGCGTTGTTTTAGGTTGGTTCAGCGCACCGGGCAAAGAATTTGCCCAGTACTGCAAGGCCTCCTACGAAGAACTGAGAAGAGTTGTTTGGCCGACCAGAAAGGAAACCATCAATACCACGGGTATTGTCTGCGCCTTCGTGGTCGTGATTGCATTCTTCCTTTTCATTGTTGACAAGCTCATCGAGTTTCTTCTTTACGATGTCCTTCTTTCTCTGATCTAAAGAGAGTTGAAAATGTCCGATATGAAATGGTACGTTGTGCACACTTATTCCGGAATGGAAAAGAGTGCCGAGTCTGCTCTGAGAGAGAGAATTGCTCGCGAGGGACTGCAGGATTATTTCGAAGAAATTTTGGTTCCGACAGAGGACATCTCCGAGGTGAAAAACGGCAAAAAACGCGTTTCCACCCGCCGCATGTACTCGGGCTACATCTTCGTCAAAATGATCATGAACGACGAGACTTGGCATCTTGTCAAAAATACGGCTAGAATTACGGGCTTTCTCGGCGGCAGTGCAAATAAGCCGTCTCCGCTGCCCGCTAAGGACATTGAAGCCATCAAGAGCAAAATGGAAGCCGGTTCCGAGGCTCCGAGACCTCGTGTCGAATTTGAAGTCGGCGGTTCCGTCCGCATTAAGAACGGTCCGTTTACAGACTTTAACGGAATAATCGAAGAAGTGAACTATGACAAGAACCGACTTCGTGTTATGGTATCGATCTTCGGCCGCGACACTCCTGTTGAACTTGCTTTCAACGAAGTCGAGAAGGCTTAAAGAATATCGGTTTTCTGCTTGAGAGTCCGAGCAGAAAACCTCTTATTTTTATGGACTCTTTACCTCGGGGAGCTTCATTGCCGAAGCGTCTACCCGTAAGGAAAACAAATGGCAAAGAAAATTGTAGGCTTTATTAAGCTTCAGGTTCCTGCCGGAAAGGCTAATCCCTCGCCACCTATCGGTCCGGCTCTGGGTCAGCGCGGCTTGAACATTATGGAATTCTGCAAGGCCTTCAACGCAAAAACACAAGGCGTTGAACCGGGTCTTCCTATCCCTGTCGTGATCACGGCTTACGCCGACAAGAGCTTCACCTTCGTGATGAAGACTCCTCCGGCTACCATCCTGATCAAGAAGGCTGCAAAGATTCAGAAGGGTTCTGCCCGTCCGCATACAGACAAAGTCGGCAAGATTACACGTGCTCAGGCTGAAGAGATCGCTAAGACCAAGATGCCTGACCTTACAGCTGCCGACATGGACGCCGCGGTTCGCACTATCGCCGGAAGCGCTCGTTCCATGGGTATCACCGTTGAAGGAGTGAAATAATGGCGAAGATCAGCAAACGCGAAAAAGAAAACAAGAGCAAGGTTGAGGCTCAGAAGTTCTACGCTTTGAATGAAGCTGTCGAACTCGTCAAAGCTCTTGCCAATGCCAAGTTCAACGAATCCGTTGATATCGCAGTTCAGCTCGGCATCGATCCTCGTAAGAGCGATCAGGCTGTCCGCGGTTCCGTCGTTATGCCTGCCGGTACAGGCAAGACCGTTCGTGTTGCAGTTTTCGCCCAGGGCGCTGCTGCAGAAGCTGCCAAAGAAGCCGGTGCCGATATCGTCGGTATGGAAGATTTGGCCCACGAAATCAAAGGCGGCAAGATGGATTTCGACGTTGTGATCGCTGAACCCGCTGCTATGCGTGTTGTCGGTCAGTTAGGTCAGATCCTCGGCCCGCGCGGCTTAATGCCGAACCCGAAAGTCGGTACTGTTACTCCGAACGTTGCTCAGGCTGTTAAAAACGCCAAGGCCGGTCAGGTTCAGTTCCGTGCTGACAAAGCTGGTATCATTCACGCTCCTGTCGGCCGTGCTTCTTTTGAAGTTGAACAGCTTCTTACGAACATCAAGGCCCTCATTGAGCAGCTGAACAAGATTAAACCCGCTTCTACGAAAGGCGTTTACATTCGTAAAGTTGCGGTTAGTTCGACAATGGGTCCCGGCGTCAAGGTTGACGTTCAGACATTGAACTAATTTCGTTTCGGAGTAATCCGGAACAGGGCGCAAGCCCAAGTAAAGGACTTTGGGTTACAGCCTTCGGGCTGTAGCCGTCAAAGACCGCTGGCGAATGGTTCATTCTTAATATCCCGAAGCGGAAAACCAGCGTAGATGGCAACCGAAGAGAGAACAAGCGTTGTGTGTCCTGACGGACAGATTCCTTGGAACTCTCGGAGTGAGCCGGTTATTTTGAACCGGTGCTGTGAAAGCAGCACCTCTGAGTGGAGCAGACCATGGGTCTTAATAGACAAGAAAAGGCTGACATGATCAAAGAGATCAGCGAAATCATCGCTGGTACTGAAGGTCTTGTTATTGCCGAATACCGTGGGCTGACCGTAGATGCAGCCACCAAACTCCGTAAAGAAGCACGTGAGAATGGTGTTCAGTTGCGCGTTTTGAAAAACACCTTAGCACGCCGTGCCGTCAAAGACACTCCGTTCGAAGGTTTGTCCGATCAGTTTGTCGGACCCCTTCTTTACGGTTTTTCTGCTGACCCTGTGGCCCCTGCCAAGGTCATGGCTAACTTTGCCAAGACAAACCCGCAGCTCGTTATTAAGGCCGGTGCAATGCCGAACAACGTCCTTGACGTTGCCGGTGTTGAAAAACTCGCCACAATGCCGAGCCGCGATGAATTGCTGGCTAAGTTGATGGCCACTATGAACGAACCGGTTGCTAAGTTCGTTCGTACGCTCAACGAAGTTCCCGCACGTTTCGTCAGAACTCTTGCTGCAGTGCGCGATGCCAAAGAACAGGCTGCTGCCTGATTTTGTAAGTTTTAATTTTTAGTTACACAACGTATTGGAGTTACCAAAATGGCTTTGTCCAAAGAAGAAATCCTTGACGCAATCGCGTCCATGTCCGTTCTCGAAGTTTCCGAACTCATCAAAATGATGGAAGAAAAATTCGGTGTTTCCGCTGCTGCAGCCGCTGTTGCTGTTGCCGCTCCTGCCGGTGCCGGTGCTGCTCCTGCTGAAGAAAAATCCGAATTCGACGTCGTTCTGAAAGAAATCGGCGCTAACAAAGTTCAGGTTATTAAGGCTGTCCGCGAACTGACCGGCCTCGGCCTGAAGGAAGCCAAAGACCTCGTCGACGGCGCTCCTAAGACTGTTAAGGAAGGCCTTGCCAAGGCTGAAGCTGAAGAAGCCCAGAAGAAACTGGAAGCCGCTGGCGCCAAGGTTGAACTGAAGTAATTTTTCAGTTATACTGCAAGGCTCCATATTTGGAGCCTTGTTTTTTTCTATCGGAAAACTTTGAGTGGGTCATTCAGTATGATCCAGCCAAAGTCTTCTGCAGGAGCATAATTTAGACAATTTGAGTTTTGCCGCGCATTGGGCCCTGGTGAGGGCTCGGCGTGGCTATTCGTGTCTGTTATTGCTTTTGGGGAATTTTCTTTTTTTCTCTTTCGAACGGAGCGTTCATGTCGTACTCGTTCACTGAAAAGAAGCGTATTCGGAAAAGCTTTGCTAAGCGTCCGAGCGTACTTGAAGTGCCTTCCTTACTGGAAACGCAGTTGCATTCCTACCACGAATTTTTGCAGGCAGATGTTCCCGCTGCAGAGCGCCGTGATGAAGGTTTGCAGGGTGCATTTAAATCCATCTTCCCTATCGTCAGCCACAATGGTTTAGCCAGGCTTGAATTTCAGGAATATATTTTAGACGATCCTGTCTTTGATGTCTCTGAATGTCAGCTTCGCGGACTGAATTATTGCTCTCGCCTCAGAGCAAAAGTCCGTCTTGTTATTTTCGACAGAGACCAACCCAAGCAGTCTACTGTAAAAGAGATCCGCGAGTCAGAAGTTTACATGGGTGAAATCCCTTTAATGACGAAAAAAGGATCTTTCATCATTAACGGTACCGAGCGCGTTATTGTATCTCAGCTTCATCGTTCTCCGGGAGTATTTTTTGAGCACGATCGCGGCAAGACACACAGCTCCGGTAAGCTGCTGTTCAGCGCCCGTATCATTCCGTACCGCGGCTCTTGGCTCGACTTTGAATTCGATGCGAAAGACATTCTTCACTTCCGTATCGACCGTCGCCGCAAGATGCCCGGAACTATCATGCTCAAAGCACTGGGCATGACACCGGAAAGCATTCTGAAGCAGTTCTACGAGTTCGATCACTACAAACTGACCCAGGACGGTGCCACGCTCGAGATTATTCCGTCTCGTCTCCGCGGTGAAATCGCTGCTTTTGATATTAAAGATCCGGAAGGCAAAGTTATTGTTGCCAAGGACAAGCGTATCAATGCTCGCCACGTTCGTGAAATCGAAAAACTCGGCATCACAGAACTTCCCGTTCCGCTCGACAATCTCATTGGAAAAGTCATTGCCACAAATCTTTATGACGAAGATTCCGGTGAAGTCGTTGCCAATGCTAACGATGAAATCACTCCGGAACTGCTTGAGAAGATTCGCGAGCACGGGATTGATTCTTTCGATACGCTGTACATCAACGAACTCAACCGCGGCCCCTACATTTCCGACACGCTGAGACTGGACGAAACTCCCGATCAGCTGTCCGCACGTATTGCGATTTACCGCATGATGCGTCCGGGCGAACCGCCCACAGAAGAAGCTGTTGAGACATTATTCCGTCGTCTGTTCTTCGATGCAGAGACATATGACCTGTCCCGCGTCGGCCGCATGAAGATTAATTCCCGCTTTAACCGCGGAACAGAAACCGGCCCGATGACGCTTGAACCTGAAGACATCATCGATACGATGAAGGCGATTGTTCAGCTTCGCAACGGCGAAGGCCAGGTTGACGATATTGACCACCTGGGCAATCGTCGCGTCCGCTGTGTCGGTGAACTGACCGAAAACCAGTTCCGTTCCGGCCTTGTTCGTGTTGAGCGCGCCGTTCGTGAACGTTTAGGCCAGGCCGAATCCGATAACCTGATGCCGCATGACCTGATCAACAGCAAACCGATCAGCGCTGCTATTCGCGACTTCTTCGGTTCTTCTCAGCTGAGCCAGTTCATGGACCAGACCAACCCGCTGTCTGAAATCACGCACAAGCGCCGTATTTCTGCATTGGGCCCGGGCGGCTTGACTCGTGAACGCGCAGGCTTCGAGGTTCGAGACGTGCATCCGACTCACTACGGCCGTGTTTGCCCGATTGAAACTCCTGAAGGTCCGAACATCGGTTTGATTAACTCTCTGGCTCTTTATGCGCGTCTGAATGACTACGGCTTCCTTGAGACACCGTACAGAAAAGTGATTGACGGTCATGTCACCAACGAGATCGCTTATCTCTCGGCTATCGATGAAGGCAACTACATTATTGCTCAGGCTAACGCTTCCATCGATGACAAGGGCAACCTGAGCGACGAGCTTGTCAGCTGCCGTGATAAGGGCGAATTCGTTTTGATGCGTCCCGAACGCGTTCAGTACATGGACGTGGCTCCGGCACAGATCGTATCCGTTGCTGCTTCTCTGATTCCGTTCTTGGAGCACGATGACGCGAACCGTGCGCTGATGGGTTCCAACATGCAGCGTCAGGGCGTTCCCTGTCTTCGTCCTGAAAAACCTGTTGTCGGTACTGGCATCGAAAGAACAGTGGCTGTTGACTCCGGTACAACCGTTCAGGCAGAACGCGGCGGTGTCGTTGACTATGTCGACGCCAACCGTATCGTTGTTCGTGTAAATGATGAAGAAAACGTCCCCGGCCGTGTCGGTGTGGATATTTACAATCTTCAGAAATTTACTCGTTCCAACCAGGGCACCAATATCAACCAGCGCCCGATCGTCAACCCCGGCGATCACATCGCTAAGGGCGACGTGATTGCTGACGGCGCTTCGACCGACCTCGGTGAACTGGCATTAGGTCAGAACATGATCGTTGCCTTCATGCCGTGGAACGGATACAACTACGAAGACTCTGTGATGGTGAGTGAAAAAGTGGTTGCTGATGACCGCTATTCTTCCATCCACATTGAAGAGCTTTCTGTTCAGGCCCGTGATACCAAGCTCGGCAGCGAAGAAATTACGCGCGATATTTCGAACCTGAGTGAGAACCAGATTAACCGTCTGGACGAATCCGGTATCGTTTACATCGGTGCAGAAGTGAAGGCCGGAGACGTTCTGGTCGGTAAAGTGACTCCGAAGGGAGAAACCACGCTGACTCCGGAAGAAAAACTGCTTCGCGCCATCTTCGGTGAAAAAGCCAGTGACGTTAAGGATACTTCCCTTCGCGTTCCGAGCGGCATGGTTGGTACTGTTATCGACGTTCAGGTCTTCACGCGTGAAGGCATCGAACGCGACAAACGCGCTCAGTCCATCATTGACGATGAGCTGAAGCGTTACCGCACCAACTTGAATGACCAGCTGAGAATTGTTGAGCGCGACGCTTTCGAACGTTTGGCTCGTCAGCTGATCGGTAATGTTGCTCAGGGCGGTCCCGACGGTTTAGGCAAGGGCAAGAAGGTTACGAAGGAATACCTCGACGGTCTGAATGTTCACAAGTGGTTTGACATTCGCATGGCTGACGAAGAGCTGCAGAAGCAGATCGAAGACGTCCGTATTTCCTTGGAAGCCAAACGTAAAGAGTTCGACGAAGCTTGGAACGAAAAGCGCAAGAAACTGACTCAGGGTGATGAACTGCCGACAGGCGTTCAGAAGATGGTCAAGGTTTATCTGGCCGTTAAACGTCGTCTGCAGCCCGGCGACAAGATGGCCGGCCGTCACGGTAACAAGGGTGTTGTCTCCCGCATTACTCGTGTCGAAGACATGCCGTTCATGGCTGACGGCAGACCGGTTGACATCGTTCTGAACCCGCTGGGTGTGCCTTCTCGAATGAACATCGGTCAGGTTCTTGAAGTTCATTTGGGTTGGGCTGCTTTCGGTTTAGGCTGGAGAATTGCTGAAATGCTCAAGCATGAGCGCAGCAAGCAGGTCGCTGAAATCCGCGAGTTCCTGAATACGATTTACAACAAGAGCAGCGGCAAGAAGGAAGACTTCGATTCTCTGACTGATGACGAAATCATCGATTTGGCCAAACACCTGAAGAAGGGTGTGCCGTTTGCAACCCCCGTATTCGACGGCGCAAGCGAAAGCGATATCCGTGAGATGCTCAATCTTGCCTTCCCGGAAGAAACCGCTAAGAAACTGCACCTGACTCCTTCCAAGACTCAGGCCCAGCTCTTTGACGGACGTACCGGCGACGCATTTGATCGTCCTGTTACCGTCGGCGTGATGCACTACCTGAAACTGCACCACTTGGTCGACGACAAGATGCATGCTCGTTCTACCGGTCCGTACTCTCTGGTTACACAGCAGCCTCTCGGCGGTAAAGCTCAGTTCGGCGGTCAGCGTTTCGGTGAAATGGAAGTCTGGGCGCTTGAAGCTTACGGTGCCAGCTATGTCCTTCAGGAAATGCTTACTGTTAAGTCTGACGACGTAACGGGACGTACAAAGCTCTACGAAAACATTGTCAAGGGCGATCACGTGATCGACGCCGGAATGCCGGAATCCTTCAACGTTCTCGTTAAGGAAATCCGCTCTCTGGGCATTGACATTGATTTAGACCGTGATAAGGAATCTTCTAAAAAATGATGAAAGCTTTTAACTCTCTCTTTAAGACAAATAAAGAGAATGAGCCGTTTGACGCGATCAAGATCGGCATTGCTTCCCCGGAAAAGATTCGTTCTTGGTCTTACGGTGAAGTAAAGAAGCCTGAGACAATTAACTACCGTACGTTCAAACCCGAACGCGACGGTCTGTTCTGCGCAAAGATTTTCGGACCGATTAAGGATTACGAATGTCTTTGCGGTAAATACAAACGTCTGAAGCATCAGGGCATCGTTTGCGAAAAGTGCGGCGTGGAAGTCACACTTTCCAAGGTTCGCCGCGAACGCATGGGTCACATTGAGCTGGCTAGCCCTGTTGCTCATATTTGGTTCTTGAAGAGCCTTCCGTCCCGCATGGGTATGGTTCTCGATATTCCTCTGCGTGATATCGAACGCGTCTTGTATTTCGAAGCCTATATCGTTGTAGATCCCGGCATGACCGAGCTTCGCAGAGGCCAGCTCATGACCGAAGACGACTACATGGCTAAGACCGAAGAATACGGTGACGAATTCAAGGCCATGATGGGCGCCGAAGCCATTAAAGAGCTGCTGGCTACGATCAACATTGACGAAGAAGTTGAGGATCTCCGCAGAGAGCTTTCCGAAACCACCAGCGAAGCGAAGGTCAAGAAGATCGCCAAACGTTTGAAGGTTCTGGAAGGTTTCCAGCGCTCCGGCATTAAGCCTGAGTGGATGGTCATGGATGTTCTTCCGGTTCTTCCGCCGGATCTGCGTCCGCTGGTTCCGCTTGACGGCGGTCGTTTCGCTACGAGCGACTTGAACGACCTCTACCGCCGCGTGATCAACCGTAACAATCGTCTGAAGCGTCTTCTTGAGCTCAAGGCTCCGGACATCATCGTCCGCAATGAAAAACGCATGCTGCAGGAAGCTGTTGACTCTCTGCTGGACAACGGCCGCCGCGGCAAAGCCATGACCGGTCCTTCCAAGCGTCCTCTGAAGTCTTTGGCCGACATGATCAAAGGTAAGGGCGGCCGCTTCCGTCAGAACCTGCTGGGTAAACGTGTTGACTACTCGGGCCGTTCCGTTATTACCGTCGGTCCGTACCTGAAACTGCATCAGTGCGGTCTGCCGAAACTGATGGCTCTTGAGCTCTTCAAACCGTTTATCTTCAACAAGCTTGAACTTCGCGGACTGGCTCCGACCATCAAGGCTGCCAAGAAGATGGTTGAGAACCAGGATCCGGTCGTATGGGATATTCTCGAAGAAGTGATTTACGAGCATCCCGTCATGCTGAACCGTGCACCTACGCTTCACCGTCTCGGTATTCAGGCTTTTGAACCGCTCCTGATCGAAGGCAAAGCTATTCAGCTGCACCCGTTGGTCTGCGCTGCGTTCAACGCTGACTTCGACGGCGACCAGATGGCTGTTCACGTACCTCTTTCCTTAGAGGCACAGCTTGAAGCACGTTCTCTGATGCTTGCTTCCAACAACGTGCTGTTCCCTGCCAACGGCGATCCTTCGATCGTTCCGTCTCAGGACATCGTGTTGGGTCTTTACTATTCGACTCGTTCCCGTATCAACGGAAAGGGCGAGGGCATGTTCTTTGCCGATATCGGCGAAGTCGAACGTGCTTTGGCCAATAAGGTTGTCGAGCTTCAGACACGCTGCACCGTTCGCGTTAAGGAATTTGATGTTGACAAAGAAACCGGTGGAAAGACACTGAAGATGGTTCGTTATGAAACCACCGTCGGTCGTGCACTTCTCTCCGAAATTCTTCCTCCGGGCCTGCCGTTCTCCGTATTGAACAAGACCCTCAAGAAGAAAGAGATCGCTAAGCTGATCAACATGGCTTTCCGCCGCTGCGGACTGCGTGAAACCGTGATCTTCGCCGATAAACTGATGCAGCGCGGCTACCACCTCGCTACCATCGGCGGCCTGTCGATTGCTATCGACGACATGATTGTTCCGGAACAGAAGAACGAAATCGTTCACGAAGCCGAACAGGAAGTCAAAGAGATCGATGCTCAGTACACCTCCGGTTTGGTGACTGCCGGCGAACGCTACAACAAGGTCGTTGATATTTGGGGTCGTACGACAGAAAAAGTCGGTAAGGTGATGATGGATGAAATCTCCAACGAACCGGTTATCGACCGTCACGGCAACAAGACAACTCAGGAATCGTTCAACTCCATCTACATGATGGCGGACTCCGGTGCTCGCGGTTCTGCAACTCAGATCCGTCAGCTGGCCGGTATGCGCGGTTTGATGGCTAAGCCGGACGGCTCCATTATTGAGACTCCGATTACCGCGAACTTCCGTGAGGGTCTGAACGTTTTGCAGTACTTCGTGTCTACCCACGGTGCTCGTAAGGGTTTGGCCGATACGGCTTTGAAGACTGCTAACTCCGGTTACCTGACTCGTCGTCTGGTCGACGTGACCCAGGACTTGGTGGTTACCGAGGACGACTGCGGAACCCATCAGGGCGTTCTGATGAAAGCTCTGGTTGAAGGCGGTGAAGTGACCGAAAGTCTGGCCGACCGTATTCTCGGCCGCGTGACGGCTGATCCGGTTATCAATCCGGACAATCAGGAAGAAATCTTCCCGGCCGGTCACCTGCTTGAAGAAGATGATGTCGAACTCATCACGAAGCTCGGCATTGACGAAGTCAAGATCCGCACTCCGCTTACCTGCGAAACACGCTACGGTCTTTGCGCCAAGTGCTACGGCCGCGATCTCGGCCGCGGCAAGCTCGTTAATGCCGGTGAAGCTGTCGGTGTTATCGCCGCTCAGTCCATTGGTGAACCGGGTACTCAGCTGACCATGCGTACGTTCCACATCGGTGGTGCTGCGAGCCGCACAGCTGTGGCCAGCAACGTCGTTACGAAGTCTGCCGGTACGATCCGCTTCACAAGCTCTATGCGCTATGTGACCGGTGAGAAGGGCAATAAGGTTGTGATTTCCCGTTCCGGCGAAATCGTGGTTGAAGGTCCGAACGGCCGCGAGAGAGAACGTCATAAGATTCCTTACGGCGCCAACCTTCTTGCTTCCGACGGTCAGCAGGTTGAAATCGGTACCGAACTGGCCAACTGGGACCCGATGACTCGTCCGATTGTTACCGAGTACGCCGGTAAAGTCCGCTTTGCCAACGTTATCGATAACGTTACAGTGAAGAGCCAGGTAGATGAAGTGACGGGCTTGAGCTCTCTTGTGGTTATTGACGCCAAGCACTCTTCTTCCAGCAAGATCGGCAAACCGCTGATTCAGTTCCTTGATGCCAACAACGAGCCCGTTAAGATTCCGGGTACTGAGCACCCTGTGAGCATTCAGCTGCCGGTCGGCGCGCTCATCATCGTTCACGACGGTGACGAAGCCAAGGTCGGTGACGTGCTCGCCAGAATTCCGACGGAAAGCCAGAAGACTCGAGACATTACCGGCGGTCTGCCGCGTGTTGCCGAACTCTTCGAAGCTCGTTCTCCGAAGGACGCAGGTATTCTTGCCGAGGCAAGCGGTACCGTTACTTTCGGTAAGGAAACCAAGGGCAAACAGCGTCTGATCATTACTGACACACAAGGTCAGGATCACGAATTCCTTATTCCTAAGGATAAGGACATTCTGGTTCACGACGGTCAGGTGGTTCACCAGGGTGAAGTTATTGTTGACGGCCCTGCCGATCCGCATGACATCCTGAGACTTCAGGGTATCGAAGCTTTGGCTCGCTACATTGTTGATGAAGTTCAGGCTGTGTACCGTCTGCAAGGAGTGAAGATCAGCGACAAGCACATTGAAGTGATCGTTCGTCAGATGCTCCGCCGCGTCGTCATTACTGATCCGGGTGACACCAAGTTCATCACCGGCGAGCAGGTCGAACGCAGCGAAATGCTCGATGAGAACGAAAAAGCTCTGGCCGAAAACAAGCGTCCTGCCACATATGACAACCTGCTGCTGGGTATTACTAAGGCCAGCTTGTCTACGGACTCCTTCATCTCTGCGGCTTCCTTCCAGGAAACCACCAGAGTGCTTACCGAAGCAGCCATCATGGGTAAACGTGACGAGCTGCGCGGCCTGAAGGAAAACGTGATTGTCGGCCGCTTGATTCCTGCCGGTACCGGTCTGGCTTATCACAGAGCCAGACACGACCGAGATGCTTTCAAGTACGACAATGAGATCGAAACTTCCGAGGCTTATGTCGGCAATGAGAACATCGTCAGTGATGCTCCCTCGATTCCGGAAGCTGAAGTTGCCGGTGAGAGCAAAAGCTATCACAACTAATTAGGTTTTAACTCCTCCAAAAAAGCGGCCGAAAGGCCGCTTTTTTGGTTTTGAAAAACATCGAATACAATTGCTAACCTATTCAGCCAAATAGAAAAGTTTGACAATTGGTTGAATTTGCGCAATAATGCGGAACTTTTCGGAATCCCGCCCGGGTTTCTGCGCTCTTTCTCGGCTGCCGTGCAGCACGTCCTTTCGCGCAGAGTCCGCGCATTTTCCCTAAAGTTTTTTATTAACCTCCACTCCGTCAAAAGAGTGGTTTTTCTAATCGTTTCGGATACGGACTTTATGCCGACCATTAACCAATTAGTGCGTAAGCCTCGCGAGAGAGCTATTGAAAAGAGCAAGAGCCCTGCGCTCAACAACTGCCCGCAGAAACGCGGTGTCTGCACCCGTGTTTACACCACAACTCCGAAGAAGCCGAACTCCGCTCTTCGTAAAGTTGCCAAGGTGCGCCTGACCAACGGCTTTGAAGTCATCTCCTACATCGGAGGTGAAGGCCACAATCTTCAGGAACACAGCGTCGTTTTGATTCGCGGCGGTCGTGTGAAGGACTTGCCGGGCGTTCGTTACCACGTCGTCCGCGGCTCTCTTGATACCCAGGGTGTCAAGGATCGTAAGCAATCTCGTTCTAAATACGGCGCAAAGCGTCCTAAACAGGCTTAATACCGGATCGCCGCACCCGGTAACGGTCTCTTTTTATGACCGAGTAAGTCGCATTTTCATGATGGAAATGCATTCCCAATTTATTTGACTGAAGACAAAACTGAGGTAAACATGCCCCGTCGTCGCGAAGTACCTAAACGTGAAGTTCTCCCGGATCCTAAATTCGGTTCCGTCGAGATCACCAAATTCGTCAACATGATCATGCTTGACGGCAAGAAAGCCGTTGCTGAACGCATCGTGTATGGCGCTTTGGAAGAAATCCAGAACAAGTCTGGTAAAGATCCCCTCGAAGTGTTCACAAACGCTTTGAACAATGTTCGTCCGCTGGTTGAAGTTAAGTCCCGCCGTGTCGGCGGTGCCAACTACCAGGTTCCGGTCGAAGTTAGACCTGTCCGCCGTATGGCTCTGGCCATGCGCTGGCTGCGTGAAGCTGCCAAGGGCAGAAGTGAAAAATCTATGCCGCTCCGCTTGGCCGGCGAGCTTATCGACGCCTCTGAAGGCCGCGGCGGTGCTATGAAGAAGCGTGAAGAAGTCCATCGTATGGCTGAAGCCAACAAGGCCTTCTCTCACTTCCGTTTTAACTAATTTCTTTTTCAATAGGGGAGGCCCGATCGGTTCTCCCCATTATCAGAGGATAGAAACATGGCTCGCAAAACTCCGATTGAGCGTTATCGCAATATCGGCATTTCCGCGCACATTGACGCGGGCAAAACAACCACCACGGAACGCATTCTGTTCTACACCGGCGTTAATCACAAGATTGGCGAAGTGCACGATGGCGCTGCGACCATGGACTGGATGGAACAGGAACAGGAACGCGGCATTACGATTACTTCCGCTGCTACTACTGCTTTCTGGCGCGGTATGGACATGAACCATCCCGAACACCGTATCAACATCATTGATACCCCGGGACACGTTGACTTCACCGTTGAAGTTGAACGTTCCATGCGTGTTCTGGACGGTGCCTGCATGGTTTACTGTGCTGTCGGCGGTGTCCAGCCTCAATCCGAAACTGTTTGGCGTCAGGCTAACAAATACAAAGTTCCCCGTCTTGCTTTCGTGAACAAGATGGACCGTACAGGCGCAAACTTCTTCAAAGTTTACGATCAGATGAAGACTCGTCTGAAAGCTAATCCTGTACCTATCGTTATTCCTATCGGTGCTGAAGACACTTTCAAAGGCGTTATCGATCTGGCCAAGAGAAAAGCCATCATTTGGGATGAAGCTTCTCAGGGTATGAAGTTCAAATTTGAAGACGTTCCCGCCGAGCTGGTTGAAGAAACCGAAAAATGGCGCAGCAACATGGTTGAAGCTGCTGCCGAAGCTAACGAAGAACTGATGGACAAGTACCTCAATGACGGCGACCTCTCCGAGGCCGACATCAACAAGGGTCTGCGTCTGCGTACCATTGCCAACGAAATTCAGCCGATGCTCTGCGGTACAGCTTTCAAGAACAAGGGTGTTCAGCGCATGCTTGACGCCGTTATTGAACTGCTTCCGAGCCCGGTTGACATTCCTCCGGTCCAGGGTATCGATCCTGATGACGACTCCGTCGCTCATCGTAAGGCCGATGACAAAGAGCCGTTCTCCGCTCTTGCATTCAAGATCATGACTGACCCGTTCGTCGGTCAGCTGACCTTCCTTCGCGTGTACTCCGGTGTTGTTAACTCCGGCGACACCGTTCTGAACTCCGTCAAGGGCAAGAAAGAACGTATCGGTCGTTTGCTGCAGATGCACGCTAACGAACGTAAAGAAATCAAGGAAGTTCTCGCAGGCGACATCGCAGCTGCCGTCGGTCTGAAAGAAGTGACCACCGGCGATACACTCTGCGCTATCGATCACCCGATCATTCTTGAAAAGATGGAATTCCCGGAACCGGTTATTTCTCAGGCTGTTGAGCCCAAGACTAAGGCCGACCAGGAAAAAATGGGTATCGCTCTTAACCGTCTGGCTCAGGAAGACCCGTCTTTCCGTGTCCGCACAGACGAAGAAAGCGGTCAGACCATTATCTCCGGTATGGGTGAGCTCCACCTCGACATTCTTGTCGACCGTATGCGTCGTGAGTTCAACGTTGAAGCCACAGTCGGCAAACCTCAGGTTGCCTACCGTGAAACCATCCGTTCTACTGTTGAGAACGCCGAAGCTAAGTTTGTTAAGCAGTCGGGCGGCCGCGGTCAGTACGGTCACGTTGTGCTGAAGCTTGAACCTAACCCCGGCAAGGGCTACGAATTCGTCGATGCCATCAAGGGCGGTGTTGTTCCTCGTGAATACATTCCGGCTGTTCAGAAGGGTATCGAAGACACCATGAAGTCCGGTGTTCTGGCCGGTTACCCGGTTGTTGACGTTAAGGCAACACTCCACTTTGGTTCTTACCATGAAGTGGACTCCAACGAAAACGCCTTCAAGATGGCCGGTTCTATGGCTTTCAAAGAAGGTATGCGCAATGCCAGCCCGGTTCTTCTCGAGCCGATCATGGCTGTTGAAGTTGAAACCCCGGAAGAAAAGATGGGCGACGTTATGGGCGACCTTTCTTCTCGCCGCGGTGTGATCCAGGGTATGGACGACCTGCCCGGCGGAGGCAAAGCTGTTAAGGCTGAAGTTCCGCTGTCCGAGATGTTCGGTTATGCTACTCAGCTCCGTTCTCTGACTCAGGGTCGTGCTTCCTACACAATGGAATTCAAACATTACGCTGAAGCTCCGAAGAACGTTGCCGAAGCTGTGATTGAAGCAAAAACGAAGTAATTTTTAAACGCTGTTCTTTTATTTAATATTTAAGGATTAAAAATGGCAAAAGAAAAGTACGAACGTACTAAGCCCCATGTAAACGTTGGCACAATCGGTCACGTTGACCATGGTAAGACAACCCTTACAGCCGCTATCACAACCGTTCTTTCCAAGAAGTTCGGCGGTGAAGCCAAAGCCTACGACCAGATCGACGCAGCTCCTGAAGAAAAAGCTCGCGGTATTACGATTAACACCGCTCACGTCGAATACGAAACCGAACACCGTCACTACGCACACGTTGACTGCCCGGGCCATGCTGACTACGTCAAGAACATGATTACCGGTGCTGCTCAGATGGACGGCGCAATTCTGGTTGTTGCCGCTTCCGACGGTCCTATGCCTCAGACTCGTGAGCACATCCTTCTTGCTCGTCAGGTCGGTGTTCCTTACATTATCGTTTACCTGAACAAGTGCGACCTCGTCAACGACGAAGAACTGCTTGAACTGGTTGAAATGGAAGTCCGCGAACTTCTGAGCAACTACGACTTCCCGGGCGACGATATTCCTATCATCAAGGGTTCTGCCCGTATGGCTCTCGACGGCGACAAAGGCCCGATGGGCGAACAGTCCATTCTGAAGCTTGCCGACACACTCGACAGCTACATCCCGACACCGGAACGTGCTATTGACCAGCCGTTCTTGATGCCGGTTGAAGACGTGTTCTCCATCTCCGGCCGCGGTACCGTTGTTACCGGCCGTGTTGAACGCGGTATCGTTAAAGTCGGCGACGAACTCGAAATCGTCGGTATCCGTCCGACTCAGAAGACCACCTGCACAGGCGTCGAAATGTTCCGTAAGCTGCTTGACCAGGGTCAGGCCGGTGACAACATCGGTGTTCTGCTCCGCGGTACAAAGCGTGAAGACGTTGAACGCGGTCAGGTTCTTGCCAAACCGGGCACGATCACTCCGCACACCGAATTCCAGGCAGAAGTTTACGTTCTGACCAAGGAAGAAGGCGGCCGTCATACACCGTTCTTCAAGGGCTATCGTCCTCAGTTCTACTTCCGTACAACTGACGTTACCGGCACGATCGAACTGCCGGAAGGCGTTGAAATGGTTATGCCCGGCGACAACATCCGTATGGACGTTAAGCTGATTGCTCCGATTGCTATGGAAGAAGGTCTGCGCTTCGCTATTCGTGAAGGCGGCCACACAGTCGGTGCCGGCGTTGTTTCTAAGATCGTCGGTTAATTAACTCATTTCGAATCGCGGGCCGAAGATGGCTTCGGCCCCTCGTTCTTTAAAGGATAAATAATGCAAAGCCAACGTATTCGTATTCGCCTCAAGGCATTTGATTACAAACTGATCGATCAGTCTGCTCTTGAAATCGTTGATACCGGCAAGAGAACCGGTGCTGTTGTCAGAGGCCCGATTCCTCTGCCCACACGCATTCAGCGCTTCGATATTCTTCGCAGTCCGCACGTCAACAAGACCAGCCGCGATCAGCTTGAAATCAGAACTCACCAGAGATTGATGGACATCATCGATCCGACAGACAAAACTGTTGACGCTCTGATGAAGCTCGATCTGCCTGCCGGCGTGGACGTTGAAATCAAGGTCCAGTAATAAGGTTGACTGAATAATTAACAAGCCCTTTGAATGAAAATTCAAAGGGCTTGTTTTTACTCAAAAAAGAAGCGCTCCGGACAAATACTCCGGAGCGCTTTTTGCGTTTTAAAGCCATTAATTCTGATTGGGCTCGGTAAAAGCAATCTTGCCTTTGGGCGGAATAATGTCGACCGTCATGTCTTTATCAATGATGTTGACAATCTTGGAAGCAGAGTTCGTCATGGCAACATGTTTCAGATCTTCCGACAGAAGGACTGCCTTCAGATCGGGATGCTTCTGAAGATACTCGATTGCGCCAGACCAGCCCATGACGAAAAGGGCAGTGCACAAAGCATCGGCTTTCGCGGAGTTATCGTCAATGATAGTTACGGAGGATAAGGTTGCGGGGACGGGTTTGCCGGTTTTCGGATTCAGGATGTGGTGATACTTGACGCCGTCTTTGATGAAGAACTTTTCATAGTCACCGGACGTTACGACAGAAGTATCTTTCAGCGGAACGACCGCGAAATATTCTCCTCTTTCTTTATCAGGTCTCTGCAGCCCGATAGACCACGGCTTATCGGAGCCGTTTGTACCGGAGCCGATCACGTTGCCGCCGAGACTGATCAAAGAGTCTCCGCAGCCGCCTTGTTTGAGCTTATTGATGACTTTATCGGCGATGTAGCCTTTGCCGATGGCTCCGAAAGCGACGGCTTGTTTCTTTCCGATTTTGCCGAAATACTTGCCGTTTTCTTTTTTAGCGTCTATCAAGTTGTAGTCGACATTAATTAAGGCTTTTTTAATTTCGGCTTCACTGGGGACGCGGTGTTCGGGCTGGTCCACACTCCAAAGTTTGACCAAAGCGCCGACTGTCGGATCAAAAGTTCCGTGCGTGAGCGCGGCGATTGTTTTGGACCCGTTCAATATCTCAAAAGTCTCAGGTTCAATTTGAATCCACTCGCCGGGATGTTCATTTAGTCGTGTGACATCGCTGTCGGGATCATAAGCGGAAAGAATGTATTCAAGACGGCGGGTTTCATCATTTAAGATTTTGTAGCAGGCTTCAGCTTTTTCCTTATTAGGAACCTTGAATTGTCCGTTTATTAATGTTCCGATCGCGAACGTATCCACGCTGTAAACGTCGGAAGCCGTTGCTGAACTCGCCGTAAAAGTGAGTGCGGCAATCAGCGAAAGAAAGATCTTTTTAGATTGCATTTTCTTATAAAAAGGAAACGGATAAATAAGTTATTAATTGTAAAGATTATATTTCCGGCTCAAAAAACTTTTGCTCAAAGAGGAGCAAAAGGAAATCGAAATGGGGACGTGCCGGAAGGTCCGAAGCGCTTTTGCCCGATCTGGCGGGCTTTTCACCGGTACAGCTCGAGAACACCAAGGTGCCGATCTGGGTGCGGGGATTAAGGTATCAAAATATTAAAGATCTTGTCAAACCTCGTAAAACTCTTCGGGGTGTCCTCCCAGAAAAATCTAAAAACTGCCTCAAGCAGAGGAATATTTAGTCACCTTACAATTGATAACTCTATGAATTGAAGGAGATTATTTGCTTTTTTAAAGTTCACGATGTACAATCTGCGTCTTTCGTGGTCACCGCTAATCTTTTTCGGTGACTTTTTCTAACTTGTCCAGGCCAATCGCAGCCTGGGTGGAGATAATAATGAGTGAGAAGCTCGGCCTCGTCGGTCGCAAGATCGGCATGACGCGCATCTTTACCGAAGATGGTGTTTCCATTCCGGTAACCGTGCTCGAAGTGTCGAACAACCGCATTACACAGGTAAAAACGGTTGAGACTGACGGCTACAATGCAGTGCAAGTCGCCTTCGGCTCCAAGAAGCCGTCGCGTGTGAGCAAGCCTCTTAAAGGCCAGTTTGAAAAAGCTGGTGTCGAAGCAGGTTCCGTGCTCAAAGAATTCCATGTTGAAGAAGACAAGATCGGCGAGATGAAAGTCGGTCAGACTCTTTCCATCGATATGTTCTCCGAAGGTCAGAAAGTTGACGTTACGGGTACGACAATCGGTAAGGGTTTTGCCGGCGCAATCAAGCGTCATCACTTCTCTTCCAACCGCGCCAGCCACGGTAACTCCGTGTCTACAAACGCCCCCGGTTCTATCGGTAACCGTCAGGATCCGGGCCGTGTTTTCCCTGGCAAGCGTATGGCCGGTCACCTCGGTGATGTCCAGCGCACAACTCAGAACTTGGTTATCGCCCGTGTGGACGCCGATCGTCAATTGATCCTGGTCCGCGGAGCCGTCCCCGGCTGCGCCAACGGCGAAGTAATCATCCGTCCGGCTGTTAAGGCCAAAGCCTAAGGAGCGATTTATGGAACTGAAAGTCGTAAACGATCAGGGCCAGCAGACCGCAACCCTTGCGGCTGCCGACACCGTTTTCGGTCGTGAATACAATGAAGCACTGGTTCACCAGATCGTTGTTGCATATCAAGCCAACGCTCGTCTCGGAACCCGTGCACAGCTGACTCGTGAAGCTGTCCACCACTCTACACGCAAACCCTGGCGCCAGAAAGGCACAGCCCGTGCACGTGCCGGTATGTCTTCCTCTCCGGTATGGCGCGGAGGCGGCAGAGCTTTCCCCAACACACCCGATGAAAACTTCACACAGAAAGTTAACAAGAAGATGATGCGCGGCGCAATGGCCTGCATTCTCTCCAAGTTAGCTATCGACGGTCGTCTCGTCGTTGTGGAGAACATTGACGTTGACACACCCAAGACAAAGAACTTTGCTAACAAGCTCAAAGCCATGGGTCTGAACAGCGCTCTTATCATCACTGACGAAATCAGCGAAAATCTGGATCTCGCCAGCCGCAACCTGAAGAACGTTTGGGTTGTCGAGCCGCGTTATGCTGATCCGGTCTCCCTGGTTCACTTTGATTCCGTTGTTGTTACAAAAGCAGCAATCAGCAAACTTGAGGAGATGTGGGGATGAGCCAAGATTTCCTTTACAAAGCAATCCTCGGTTCTATCGTCTCTGAAAAGAGCACCAGAATCGGTGAAAAGAACAATCAGTACATCTTCCGCGTTGTTCCTGAAGCAACCAAAGAAGATGTGAAAGCCGCCGTTGAATTACTTTTCAAAGTGAAGGTCAAAGGCGTCCAAATGCTGAACCTTAAGGGCAAACAGAAACGCAACGGTCGTTTCCCCGGCAAACGCAATGACGTTCGCAAGGCTTATGTTTGCTTAGAAGAAGGTCAGGAAATTAACTTCGCAGAGGTGAAGTAATGGCTCTGATTAAACTGAAACCTACATCTGCCGGTCGTCGTCACGCCGTTAAGGCTGTGAATCCGGAACTGCACAAAGGCAAACCTTTTGCAGCCCTCGTAGAAAAGAAGAACCGCGGATCCGGTCGTAACAATTTCGGCCGTATCACTGTTCGTCATCAAGGCGGCGGCCACAAGAAGGCCTACCGTATCATCGACTTCAAGCGCGATAAAGACGGTATTCCCGCTATTGTTGAACGTCTCGAATACGATCCGAACCGCTCCGCCAACATCGCTCTCGTCCTCTATAAGGACGGCGAACGCCGCTACATCATCGCTCCTAAAGGCCTGAAAGCCGGCGATGAAATCATGAGCGGTCAGGAAGCTCCGATCAAAGTCGGTAATGCTCTTCCCCTGCGCAACATTCCTGTCGGCTCCACGATTCACAATATCGAAATGAAGCCCGGTAAAGGCGCTCAGATGGTTCGTGCCGCCGGTGCTTTCGCTCAGCTGCTTGCTCGCGAAGGTGCTTACGCTCAGATCCGTCTGCGTTCCGGTGAAGTTCGCCGCATTCTCATCGAATGCCGTGCAACTATCGGTACCGTCGGCAATGAAGAAAACAGCCTGCGTGAACTCGGAAAAGCCGGTGCCAAGCGTTGGCGCGGTATTCGTCCGACCGTCCGCGGCGTTGTGATGAACCCTGTTGACCATCCGCACGGTGGTGGTGAAGGTCGTACCGGTACCGGTCGCGCTCCTGTCACACCTTGGGGTCAGCTCACCAAGGGTTATCGTACTCGTAACAACAAGCGCACCGACAACATGATTGTGTCGCGTCGCTATCGCAAGTAAGGGGGCCTGAATGTCTCGTTCGCTTAAGAAGGGACCGTTCGTTGACGGATCCTTACTGAAGAAAGTCGAAGCCGCTCAAGCTAGCCGTGACAAGCGTCCTATCAAGACCTGGTCTCGTCGCTCGACAATTCTTCCTGAATTTATCGGTTTAACAATTGCCGTCCACAACGGACGTCAGCATGTGCCGGTTTTTATCAATGAAAACATGGTTGGCCATAAGCTGGGTGAATTTGCATTGACCCGTACTTTCAAAGGCCACGCAGCTGATAAGAAGGCTGCTCCAGCTAAGAGGTAATAACAATGGAAACCACAGCAATCGTACGTGGAGTTCGCCTCTCGGCTCAGAAAGGCCGTTTGGTTGCGGATCTTGTCCGCGGTAAGCCCGTTGACAAGGCCCTGAACATTCTTTCTTTCACGCAGAAGAAAGCTGCCGGCATCATCCGCAAAGCTCTCGATTCTGCTATTGCCAATGCCGAACACAACAACGGTGCAGACATTGACGAACTCCGTGTGACTTCTATCTATGTTGAGAAAGCCACGACTCTCCGTCGTTTCTCTGCAAGAGCAAAAGGCCGCGGTGCCCGTATCGGTAAACAGACTTGCCACATCTATGTGACAGTCGGTGATACCCCGGCGAAGAAATAATAGGTGACCCATGGGACAGAAAATTAATCCGACAGGCTTTCGCCTTCCCGTAACACACGACTGGACTTCCCGTTGGTATGCTACTGGCCGCGATTTTGCCCGCACATTGGCTGAAGACCTCAAAGTTCGCGATTACCTGGGCAAAAAGCTCAAGAACGCTTCTGTAGGTCGTATTCTTATCGAGCGTCCGGCTAAGAACGCTCGCATCACAATTTTCTCCGCTCGTCCGGGCGTTGTGATCGGTAAGAAAGGTGAAGACATTGAAGTTCTGAAGGCCGAACTCCAGAAATTGATGGGCGTTCCCGTCCACGTCAATATCGAAGAGATCCGCCGTCCTGACCTCGATGCTCAGCTCATCGCCGACAGCATCACTCAGCAGCTCGAAAAACGTATTATGTTCCGCCGCGCTATGAAGCGTGCCATGCAGAACGCAATGCGTCAGGGCGCTCTTGGTATCAAGATCATGTCCTCCGGCCGTTTGAACGGTGCAGAAATTGCCCGTACTGAATGGTATCGTGAAGGTCGTGTACCTCTTCATACTCTTCGTGCCGACATCGACTACGGCTTCTCTGAAGCTCAGACAACCTACGGCATCATCGGCGTCAAGGTTTGGGTTTACAAAGGCGACAACACCGGTAAAGATGTT
>ERZ791906.985-NODE-985-length-23852-cov-3.253561_pt1 | contig 23852 bp, 25 predicted proteins | sample MGYA00510146_ERZ791906 | MGnify/ENA primary metagenome ERZ791906 (study PRJEB30046, sample SAMN00792096) | human gut metagenome | study: EMG produced TPA metagenomics assembly of the A metagenome-wide association study of gut microbiota in type 2...
TTGCATCTCTCGCATCTACAAGCATAGAATACAGAAACGGATCAAAATCATCATATTCCTCTTCTCCTTCTTTTTCATAAGTAAGAAAACGGACCGGCTCTTTCTTCTCCATCAAAATCCTTGCCACCTCTGGACAGGATACCGACAGGGTAATCTCCCGTACATCCTCAAACTCCTCGACATGTCTCGGATACAGGCGGCAGGTTTTACACAGACTTTTCTCTCCGAGATTCGCATACATCTCACACAGATTACAGTCATTTAAAAATGCACATCGCTTTTCTTTATCCTGCCTGAAAATGCCACGGATCCAGTCCACGGATTTCAACATCGTAAACCAGAATTTTCCTTTCACATGCTTATATTTATTCAGTGATTTTTTGTCAATTACAATCTTCCATCCTGCACAACAGGTATCTTCACATTTGTCTGCGATGCAGGTGAACTCTTTATAATAATCCGGAATTGTATATTGCATTTATTTTTCTACCCCGACCTTCTTACAGATATCCGCCAGACAACATCTGTCACAGTGCGGCTTCGTCCTTGCCGTACAAACTTCTCTTCCGTGGTACACCAGTCTGTGACAGAAATCGCTTCCTTCCTCCGGCGGAACCAGCTTCCAGAGTTCCATCTCTACTTTCTTCGGATCCTTAATCCCGTCTACCAGTCCAATACGGTTCACCAGACGGATACAATGGGTATCTGTTACGATCGCAGGCTCACCAAATACATCTCCCATGATCAGGTTCGCGCTCTTTCTCCCAACACCAGGCAGCTTTAAGATCGCATTAAAATCCTTCGGAATCTTTCCGCCATACGCATCCCGAAGCATCTTCATACAGGCACTGATATCCCGTGCCTTACTTTTTCCAAGCCCGCAAGGACGCACAATCTCTTCGATATCATTTACATCTGCTTCTGCAAGGGCCTCTACTGTCGGATATTTTGCAAATAAACCTTCTACGACTACATTTACCCTTGCATCCGTACACTGTGCGGCAAGCCGTACACTGACCAGAAGTTTCCATGCCTGATCATAATCCAGGGTACAGTCTGCATCCGGATACTCTTTTCGGAGGCGTTCGATTACTTCCAATGTCCTTTGTTTTTTCGTCATTTTCTACTCCTCTTTACTTCATATTCTGTATTGTAAGATAATTAATCTGTTTCATCTGTTTGATATCGTCTTTATTAAAGGTAAGCAGATTCATCAGCTTTTCTTTATTCACGATCTCTTTTTCTGAAATTACTGCTTTAAAGGTAATCGGAAGCATCGTATAATTCGACAGCCCCGATACCAGTGCAAGCTGCTGCCCGGGATTTACCAGATTATTAACACAGGAAATCATGATATGCTCCGACTTTAATGCCTGATTATGCAGCATATAGGTTCCGATAAAGCCTTCTTTCTCATATTCTCCTGTATAAAGTCCACTGCAATCTCCCGGTTCCCGAATTTCACTTACATCATTAAAAAGATGTACTTTATATCGATTCCCATTTCCTTCAACTACCTGCTGTTCGATCACACTTTTGATGATCACCTTCCCGATTGCATCATAGCTATACATATACAATTTTTCGATCTTCTCTGCATAACGGCATTCTTCCTCTTCTTTTGCAGTCTCATCCCCAATAATTGCCAGCGGAGATACTTTCAAGATCCGTGACAGCTCCACAAATGTCGACATATCCAATGAAATATCTCCTTTTTCGTATTTAGAAACTGTCGACACACTCTTATGTAACAGTACCGCCAGTTCTTTTAAGGTCATATTATACGCCATACGGTATTTTCTGATATTCTGACCTACTCTTTCATCTACATTCATACCAATTTTCTTTCCTTTAAATCAATTTTTTTATGACATGTGCATAAATTTCGTCGCATTTTCCCAAATTTGCATTTTGCAGCATGTTTTTTCTATTATTTCAATAATAACACGTTCATTTTTTTCCTGTCAATAAAACACACCTCCTTTGTCATTTTGGTTTAATCCGCATAAAATGAGATTGTCAAACACAATCAACTCATAAATTTGTGTAACTAAAAATCAAGGAAGAAATGAAAGGGGATTACAAATGGAAGTTGAAGAAAGATTACTAAAATACATTTCCATCAAAACACCTTGTGACGAAAACAGTGATAAGGTTCCAACTACATCATGTCAGTTTAATCTTGCGAAAATCCTTGCCGATGAATTAAAAGATCTCGGACTTACCAAAGTGATTCTGGATGACAAGTGTTTTGTCTATGGAATTCTCCCGGCTACTCCCGGTTATGAGACCAGAAAAAAACTGGGATTTATTGCACACATGGATACCGTTCAGGAATTCTGCGAAGGAGAAATTCATCCTGTCTGTACACCAGATTATAATGGTGAAGATCTCGTCCTTGGAGACAGTGGAAGAATTCTTACCACAAAGGATTTCCCACATTTAAAAGCTTTAAAGGGACGTACCTTAATTACCTCTGACGGAAATACCATCCTCGGAGTAGACGACAAAGCCGGTATTGCAGAAATCATGCAGCTGCTGGAAATCCTGCAGACAGAGCAGATTCCTCATGGTCAGATCAGTGTAGCATTTACACCGGATGAAGAATGCGGAAGCGGTGCTGCTCATTTCGATTTTGAAGCTTTTGATGCTGAAGTTGCCTATACAATGGACGGAGATGGAGAAGGCGAGATCCAATACCAGAATTTCAATGCCTGTGAAGCAAAATTTGAAATCAACGGGAAGAATGTTCATCCCGGATCTGCAAAAAATGTCATGATCAATGCGGTTCTCATAGCAGCAGATATCAACAATATGCTTCCAAGATATGAGATTCCGAGATATACCGAAGAGTACGAAGGATTTTACCATCTTCTGAGTATTCACGGCGACGAAGGATATGCCATCGCTAAATATATTATCCGCGATCATGATACAGACAGCTTTGAGGCTCGAAAAAATACACTCCGCCATATCGAGAAAACCTTAAATGAGCTCTGGGGAGCGGGAACAGTTGCTTTGACTCTGACAGACGAATATAAGAATATGGAATGTATTATTAAAGAGCATATGTATCTGATCGATTACGCAAGACAGGCTTGTGCAAACGCAAATGTCCCGGAAGATATTTCTCCGATCAGAGGCGGCACAGATGGCTGCAAGCTGTCTTTCAAAGGACTTCCTTGTCCAAACCTTGGCACCGGAGGTCATGGCTATCACGGACCATTAGAGCATGTGACCATAGAAGGCATGGAAGCTGCTGTCCGTGTGATCGTAGAACTTGTAAAAATATTTGCAAATGAATAGAAAACAGAGGTACCGATTATGAAAAAGAAAAAAATCTCTTTCCCTTCTGCGCTTACCGTATTATTTATCGTCCTTATTTTTGCCGCTATTTTAACCGCAATCGTACCGTCAGGACTTTATTCCAAATTAACCTACAACGCAGATCATGATGTATTTGAAATCACTACACCGGATGGTGACGTTACAGAAATGGCTCCCACTCAGGAAACGCTGGATGAACTTGGTGTCACCGGTAATCTGAACAAATTTTTGGATGGAAGCATCAGCAAACCAATTGCCGTTCCGGGAACTTATCAAAAAGTAGAACAACAGCCACAGGGAGTATTCAAAATCCTTCTCGCTGCCATCAAAGGTGTATATGATACCATTGATATCATCCTCTTCGTATTCATTCTGGGCGGATGTATCGGTGTCCTGAATTATATGGGCGCATTCAATGCAGCAATTGCCGCTCTTTCCAAAGTCACAAAAGGGAAAGAATATATCCTGATTATTTTGATCACCATTATTATTGCGGCAGGTGGAACAACCTTTGGTCTTGCCGAAGAAACCATTGCTCTGTATCCAATCCTTGTTCCGGTATTCCTTGCGGCCGGATACGATGTTATGGTCTGTATCGCTGCCATTTATATGGGTTCTTCCATCGGAACCATGTTCCCTACCATTAACCCGTTTTCCGTAGGAAATGCATCAAACGCAGCCGGAATCAGCCTTGCTGACGGAATGGGAATCCGTGGTATCGCACTGGTGCTCGGAATCATCATCACCTTGATCTATATTCTTCGTTACGCAAAGAAGGTAAAGGATGATCCGTCTAAATCTATCTGCTATGACCAGTATGAATACCATTTACAGAAATACGGTCATCAGGGAGAGGTTCCGGAATTTACAGGTAAAATGAAACTTTCGCTCCTTGTATTCGGTGTATCCTTTGGTGTACTCGTATGGGGACTTGTCTCACAGGGATGGTGGTTTGATAATATGACCGCTCTCTTCCTTGCCTGCGCGGTCCTGCTCGCCTTTACCTCCGGCATCGGCGAAAAGAACTTTATGGATCAGTTTATCGGTGGTGCTGCCGATCTGATGGGTGTTGCCCTGGTTGTCGGTGTTGCCCGTGGTATCAATGTCATTCTGGAAGATGGTATGATTTCTGATACGATCCTTGAATTCTTCTCAAAAGCGATCAGCGGCATGAATCCGATCCTGTTCATCATCCTTATGATGCTGGTATTTATCGTACTTGGATTCTTCATTTCCTCTTCCTCCGGTCTTGCGGTTCTGTCCATTCCGATCATGGCACCGCTCGCCGACACCGTTGGGGTATCAAGATCCGTCATCGTTTCAGCATACGCATACGGTCTTGGACTGATTTCCTTCATCACACCGACCGGACTGATCCTTGCATCCCTTGCAATGGTTGATGTTACCTATGACAAATGGCTGAAATTTATCATGCCTCTTATGGGTATGACAACCGTATTCAGTGCGATCATGCTAATCATTCAATTATATGTATAAATACCTTATCCAGACAGGAGGAAGCCAGTTATGGATTTTGAAAAACAAATAAAAGCAGATCGGGAAAGTCTGATCCAGGATATCATAAAACTGGTATCGATCAACAGTGTGGAAGCAGCACCGGAGGCAGGAATGCCTTTCGGTGCAGGTCCTGCAAAGGCTCTCGATTGTTTTCTTGAAATAGCAAATTCAATGGGACTTACAGTTGAAAATTTTGACAACTACGCAGGACATGCCGATTATGGAGAACAGGATGAAATTCTGGGAATCCTTGGGCATGTAGATGTCGTTCCCTGCAGCGGAAACTGGATCTGTGATCCTTTCAAACCGGAAATCATAGACGGAAAGCTTTACGGGCGCGGTGTTCTTGACGACAAAGGTCCTCTTCTCGCCTGCCTGCACGCAGTAAAGATTCTGAAAGCAATGGGACTTCCTCTGCAAAAGAGAATTCGTTTCATCGTTGGCGCCAATGAAGAAACCGACTGGAAATGCATGGATTATTATTTCAATCAAAAGAAAATCCCTGCTCCACAGATGTCTTTTACACCGGATGCTGTATTTCCACTTATTTATGCCGAGAAGGGTGTCTTCCAATATCAACTTGTAACAGATATCACGGAAGAGCTTGTTCTATCCGGCGGAAACGCTTTTAATGCAGTTGCAGATCACGCATCTGTTCTGCTTCCCGAAGAAATGGAAGCTGTGATCCGTAAGAATCTTCTCTCCTGGGAGACACAGACGAATTGCCATTTCCGACTGGACAGAATGGACTCGTCTCTTCGCCTGACTGCAGAAGGTGTTGCCGCACATGCCGCCCATCCTTCTACCGGAATCAATGCGATCAGCGGACTTATGAAAGCTGTTTCTGAATTACCACTTCAAAATGAGCTTTCCAGAATCGCTGCCTTCTATATGAAGTACATCGGTTTTGATCTGACCGGCAAAGGACTGGGAATTGATCTTTCCGATGAAATTTCCGGTAAATTAAGTTTTAATGTAGGAAAGGTCGAAGTACAGGATTATAAAGTCATCTTTTCTATTGACAATCGTGTTCCTGTCACTTACCGCTGCATGCAGGTACAGGAGCTTATCCAGAAGCATTTAAGCGGCTCCGGATTCCGTTTTGAAAATCCAAATGCCACAGAATCGATTCATATCCCAAAAGATTCTTTCCTTGTACAAGCATTGTTGGAATCCTACCGTACCGTTGTTGGCGATTCATCTGCTATGCCTCTGGTTGACGGAGCCTGCTCATATGCGCGCGCACTGGATAACTGTGTTGCTTTCGGAGCACTTTTACCGGATCAGCCGGATCTGATGCACCAGACCAATGAATATCTGGAACTTGACAAGCTTGATATCTGGATGAAGATTTATCTGGACGCCATTTACAGACTCGCAAAATAGAATTGGAATGAATAATGTAATGTATTTGTTAATATCTTACATTATTCATTCCTTTTTTTATTTAAGTTTTATACATTTTGTACATTTCTCAAATGACATTTCGTTAAATCCATGCTATAATTAAAAAAATGATAATTCATCTGTTAACGTACAAAATAAGGGGGGCTTACATGAAAAAAATATCACGTCATGAACTGATGCAATATGGAACGGCTGTCATTTCGTTCCTGATTGTAATGACGTTCACACTTCTGATTTTTTTCTGGTTTGTACAACAGAGCGTTGATAAAAGTGTACAGAACGTTATCCAAAAAAACACACTGCAGCAAAAGGATCACCTGGAACTGGTTCTGGAAAAAGAATATGAATTCCTGGAGAGTCCTGCTGCATACTTCGGAACAACTTCCGATCTGTTCAGTAGCGATAATCTTCAGCTTCTTGCTGAACTAGCTTCTTCCAGCTCCTTTCACCGGCTTATGCTTTTTTCTACAGACGGTATCGGACACTCCAGCGATGGAAAGAATACCGATGCAAGTTCACGGGACTATTTTCAAAAGACATTGGAAGGCAGACGCGTCCTTAGTTCTCCTCTGTCAAGTAGCGTAGACAACGAAACCCTCGTTGTCCTCACAGTTCCTGTTTATGACAAAGATCAGAATATTATCGGTGTTTTTGGAGGTTCCATCGATGTCGCGAAACTGACTACCATGCTCTTTGAGGATCTGTATTCCGGTTCCGGCTACTCATTTATCACAGACTCGGACGGCAACATTATTTCCATTGAATCTACTCACAACGAAATCCGGGAGAACTTTTTTACTTCTTCCTCTGACTGGGTATTTCAGACCTCGGAAGATGGCGCTACCCTTCAGGAAGATTTTAAGCAAGGACACGCAAACTGCCGCAAGATTACAGCAGATTTATCACATGCACGCTATATTTCCTACCAGCCACTAAAGTACAACGACTGGATGCTCTGCTATATCGTTCCTGCTGTCGAAGCCCGTCAGCACTTTGCTTTTATCAACAACTTTGAAATCATTCTGTTCGCCTTTTTTATCTGCATTGTGCTGCTTCTGATCTTCGCACTCTGGAAGATCAACCAGAAGAATCAGACTTCGCTTCTTCGCCAGGCGCATACAGATGCTCTGACCGGACTTCTGAACAAAGTTTATGCAGAACACACGATTTCCGAATGGCTGCGCGAAAAAGATTTTGAAGATTTACAGGCTTTAATGATGATCGACATGGATTATTTCAAGCAGATCAATGATACTTATGGACATGCAACCGGTGACCAGGTACTGAAAATATTTGCCGGATTTCTGAAAGAACAGTTTCGGACAACCGATATCATCGGTCGTGTCGGTGGTGACGAATTTATGATCCTGATGAAAAATGTACGTCTGGATTACAGTATCCATCTGCATTTGCAAAAGCTCTATACAAATCTTCAAAATGTAGATATCCCGGAACTAAATGGCCGGAAACTTTCCTGCAGTATCGGCTGTGCTGTTGCTCCAACGGATGCTGAATCTTTCAGCCAATTATACCGCCTTGCTGATCATGCTCTGTATACAGCTAAGCACAACGGACGTGGACGTTTTGTTATTTACCACGATATCAAGAACCAGCAGGAAACCGTTTTATCCTGATCAACGTCAGGAATTCTGGTACAGGTCAATATTCCTGTCATTTAATCTCAAAATTCCCGCCGGGCAGATCCTGTACCTGCCCGACGGGAATTTCATTCTTCTTTCTATCTCAGATACGCCTCCGGCACATCCAGTCATTTTTAATCATCATAAGTATCCAGGAAATTGTGTCTTACACCTTTTGCCTTGTAGCCGACAACCGTATCCAGATTGACATTTTCCACACTCTTGAAAATATTGCCCTCCACAAACGGGTTCGTCTTCTTAAGCTCTGCAATCAGTTTTTTGATTTCCATACGCTTTGACTGATTTTCTTCATTGTTGCAGGTTGTACAGGTATCGGTAAACTTACATGCACACTGGATAAAATGCAGATCATTGTAATCTCTCCATGCCTTGATGTCATCCTCACGGATCAGATACATCGGGCGGATCAGTTCCATCCCTTCAAAATTTGTACTGTGAAGCTTCGGCATCATAGTCTGCACCTGTGCACTGTAGAGCATTCCCATCAGGATCGTCTCGATCACATCATCATAATGATGTCCCAGTGCGATTTTGTTGCAGCCCATCTGCTGTGCAAAATTATAAAGATATCCACGTCTCATCCTTGCACAGATATAACACGGTGATTTTTCGATCTCAAATACCGATTCAAAAATATTGGATTCAAAGATCTGGATCGGAATCTTCATCTTCCTTGCATTTTCTTCAATGACCTTCCGGTTCTCCGGACTGTATCCCGGATCCATCACCAGGAACTTTACTTCAAAGTTAAATTTGTTGTGACGCTTTAATTCCTGGAAAAGCTTTGCCATCAGCATTGAATCTTTTCCACCGGAAATGCATACTGCGATCCGGTCACCTTCTTTGACCAGTTCATATTCTCTGACAGCTTTTGTAAATTTGGACCAGATCTTCTTTTTGAACTTCTTGCGGATACTAAGCTCCACATGTTCACAGACATCATCTGCTTCCTTTTTCTTCATATCTGCCATCAGCCATCCAACATAACCGCCCTTCAGGCTGTATGCTTCATATCCCTGCTCCTGCAGTTCTTCTGCGATATCCCTGCTGATCTGTCCTCTGCTGCAGCAGATAATGATCTTCTTTTCCTTATCTTCCGGCGAATTCTCCATCAGTACATCTGCTGAGCTTGCCGTCGAATTCGGCAGGATTCCATGGGCGCGCTCAATCTCGCCACGGATATCAAAAAGCTCGTAGGATTCTGCAGGAAGCGCTTCCATTTCCTCGATCGTAATATCTATACTCATTGATTTTCTCCTTATAAAAAGAATGTCCCCTGACACATAATCCTCTTTATTGAACAGAAAGTTCCATCTGGATTGTTGTCAAATAAAAAATGCGCATGTATCGGTACATATCATAGCATAATCTGTGCATCTGGTCAAAGGGAGATCCATCCGAAAATACTGGATTTCCGCTTATTTCCGCTTATCGCACAGCATTTTCAACACTCCTGACTGCCGCAATTCCTTTCGGAAATGCAAGACTGACAAACAGTGAATAGTACCAGCTAAATCCGGCATTTTCCATCATAATCCCATATGCCATGCTTACGAAAATGTAGCTGCACATGATCGGAATGGATTTCAGAAAAGCATTTTTTCTGATCTGTGCCTTTGTCATAGTGTTTTCTCCTTAAAATTTTCTGTGCACATCGAAAAAGACGAAGGTTTCGAAAAACCTCCGTCCAAAATTCCTGTATGTATAATATTTATTTGCCCTGAACCGCTGCAAATCCACCTTCAAGATCTGCGATGATATCATCGATATGTTCTGTACCGATAGAAAGACGGATTGTGTTCGGTTTGATTCCCTGATCAAGCAGTTCTTCTTCTGTCAGCTGAGAATGTGTTGTTGTTGCCGGATGGATAACAAGGCTCTTAACATCCGCAACATTTGCAAGCAGCGAAAAGATCTTCAGGTTGTCGATGAACTTGTGAGCTTCTTCCTGTCCGCCTTTGATCTCGAATGTGAAGATAGATGCTCCACCATTCGGGAAATATTTTTCATAAAGTGCATGATCCGGATGATTCGGCAGTGACGGATGGTTCACATGCTCTACCATTGGATGATTAGAGAGGTATTCTACTACTTTCTTTGTATTTTCTACATGACGGTCAATTCTAAGTGACAGTGTCTCTGTTCCCTGCAGCAGAAGGAATGCGTTAAATGGAGAAATTGTTGCTCCCATATCACGAAGAAGGATTGCACGGATGTAAGTTACAAATGCTGCCGGACCTGCTGCATCTACGAAAGATACTCCGTGGTAGCTTGGGTTTGCATCTGCGATTGCCGGGTATTTTCCACTTGCTTTCCAGTCAAATTTACCGGAATCTACGATGATTCCACCAAGAGTTGTTCCGTGTCCACCGATGAATTTGGTAGCAGAATGTACAACGATGTCTGCTCCGTGTTCGATCGGACGGATCAAATATGGTGTTCCGAATGTGTTGTCGATTACAAGCGGAAGTCCATGCTTGTGTGCAATTTCAGCGATTGCATCGATATCCGGGATATCACTGTTCGGATTACCAAGAGTTTCAAGATAGATGGCTCTTGTGTTATCCTGAATTGCATCTTCTACTTCTTTCAAGTTATGTGCATCTACAAATGTAGTTGTGATTCCGTAATGTGTCAGTGTGTGTTCAAGAAGGTTGAAGCTTCCACCGTAGATTGTCTTCTGCGCTACGATATGTCCGCCATCTGCTGCAAGTGCTTCGATGGTATATGTAATTGCAGCTGCTCCGGATGCCGTTGCAAGAGCTGCCACACCACCTTCAAGTGCTGCGATTCTCTTTTCAAATACGTCCTGTGTAGAGTTTGTCAGACGTCCGTAAATGTTACCTGCATCTGCAAGTCCGAATCTTGCTGCTGCATGTGCAGAGTTCTTAAATACATAAGATGTTGTCTGGTAAATCGGTACTGCTCTGGCATCAGATGCCGGATCTGGTTCTTCCTGTCCTACGTGAAGCTGAAGTGTTTCAAATTTATAATTGCTCATATTTTTCTACCTCTCTTTTCTACTGTCTGATGTATCGTGATCTCTATAGTGATCTTTCAAATTTGATAGTTGCATTATATCCACTTTTACCTACTTTGTCAATAGGTTAATAGGGAATTATTTTAAAAACATTTAATTTCAATATGTTTTATCTGTTTTTCTTCTATCAATATAAAAAAGACGCTTTTGGCGTCTTTTCTGTATAATAACATCCACTACTGCTCATCGGTGATCAGCCCGGCGATCAGTTCTGCTCCTGTCACAAGATCTTTGATTGTCGTATATTCATTTACCGAATGTGCCTGGTACATTCCATTTGACAGCACCAGTCCAGGAATCCCGTTCTTCGCAAAGCTGTTGTTGTCACTTCCGCCAAATGTCTCTACAAGATTTCCTGCAAGTCCCAGCTTTTTGCTTACTCTTTCAAACCGTTTTACCGGCACACTGTCTTTTGCTGTCTCATAAGCGATCAGATGAACTTCGCAGGTAAGTTCTGATTCAGCTCCGTGTTTTTCAGCCACCTTTTTGAAGGTATTTCCCACTTCTTCTACACAACGAGTCGCTTTTTCATGAGAATAGCTCCGGATTTCTCCCTTTACAATACATTTTTCCGGAACAATGTTCGTTCCGCTCCCACCTTCGATCAATCCGATATTGCAGGTTGTCTCTTCATCCACATGTCCCTGACTGATCTGCGTGATCGCTTCGGATGCAATAGCGATCGCATGAACGCCGTGCTCCGGATCAAATCCGGCGTGGGATGCCTTCCCGGTTACTACCACCTGATAAGAAATCAGAGACGGTGCTTTATATGCCGCGCTTCCAACCGGTCCGCTGATATCCAGTACATAGGCTTCTTTTGCACGAACCTTTGAAAAATCAAATACGCTGCTGCCCTTGATATAAAACTCTTCTGCAATTGCAAAAAGAATCTCGATATCCCGGTGTGGTACTCCCGCTTCTTTTACACTGCGGATTCCTTCCAGAATCTCCACAAGTCCTGCCACATCATCAGCTCCAAGAACTGCTTTTCCTGCGGAACGGATCACACCGTCTTCTCCGATGATCCCTTTCTTGCCTTTGGACGGCTCAACCGTATCCATATGGCCGGACAAAAGGACCGGATCTCCCGGAAGATCTCCCGGAAGATATGCATATAAGTTTCCGGCATTTCCTCCGAAATGTTCTCCGGCATTGTCTTCCTCTACTTCAAAACCAAGTTCTTTTAATTTCACGATCAGCCGGTCTGCCATCTGACGCTCCCCAAAGCTTGGTGCATCGATCGCAGTCAGTTCCTGAAATTCATCGACTGCCCGCTGTTCATTTACCTTTATTTTACTCATTTCTGCCACTTCCTTATCTGCACGGTCATATTCCATCTGCCGGCTATCTGTCCGGTAATACACCTTCGGTCACAGATATCTTCCGCTTTATACACAATTCTATTTGATTTACTTTAATACAGCTTCCAGATCTGCGATCAGATCCTCTGCTCCCTCAATTCCAACAGATAATCTCAGAATCCTGTCTGTAATTCCGTTCCGGTCAAGCTTTTCTTTGGAAAGATCCGCATGCGTCTGGGTGATCGGATAAGTGATCAGAGTCTCAGTTCCTCCGAGGCTTTCCGCAAACTGGATCAGTTTTACATTTTCCAGAATGTGATATGCTCTCTCTTTGGAATCTACTTCAAAGGTCAGGATCGAACCAAATCCTCTTGCCTGCTTTTTCATCAGTTCGTAGCCCGGATGTGATTCAAGTCCCGGATAAAGCACCCTTGTCACATACTCCTGCTTCTCCAGAAAATGTGCGATCTTCAGTGCATTTTCCTGTGCCCTGTCCATACGGACTCCAAGCGTCTTGATCCCTCTGAGGATCAGCCAGCTGTCCATCGGTGCAAGGGTTGCTCCTGTCGTCTTGATGATAAAACGAAGCTGTTCCTGAATGTCCTCGCGGTTTGTTATCAGAAAACCTGCAAGTGTGTCATTATGTCCACCCAGATATTTTGTCCCGCTATGCACAACAATGTCAGCACCAAGCTTCAGCGGATTCTGGAAATATGGTGATAAAAAGGTATTGTCCACGATCAGAAGAAGATCATGTTTTTTTGCTTTCTTTGCAAGCTCTTCCAGATCGGATACACGCATCATCGGATTGGTCGGTGTCTCTGCATAAATTGCTTTTGTGTTATCCTGGATATAATCCTCTACATCCACACTGCTTAAATCCACGCTGGTAAATGTCAGTCCATTTTTCACATTGATGCTGTGAAACAGACGGACGCTTCCTCCATAAAGATCCTCATCAATGATGATGTGATCGCCCGGTTTGAAAATTTCCATCAGAGCTGTGATTGCTGCCATTCCTGTCGAAAATGCCAGTGCATCGATCCCTTCTTCCAACGATGCTACGATCTTCTCAAGATGTTCTCTCGTCGGATTCTGTAATCTGGAATAGTCATAACCACTTCCTCCGCCTACTCTGTCTCTTGCAAATGTTGCAGACTGATAGATTGGATAACTGATCGCCCCATATATTTCATCCTTATTATCGTCAGCCAAATGCTGACATCGTGTATCAATTCCGTACTTCATTCTTGTCTATCTCTCCTGTTTCTATAATCAATGTCGCTATTTACTGTACAATATCTTTCTGCCAAAATCCAGTTTTCTTTTCATAAATTTACGCAAGTTCTTTCTCCGTCATCACACATTCAAACTCTCCGGAGCCGCTTACCTGTGAAAAATCTGCGGTATAGCCGAGCTTTTCATAGAATCCAAGTGCCGCTTTTCTGGAATTGATATAGATTTTTGTCACACCTTTTTCGCGCATCCAGTTTTCCGCCTCAATGATCCCTGCCTGTCCGTAATGTTTTCCCCTATAGGATTCCAGTGTTGCCACGCGCTCAATTTTTCCGGTATGTTCATCCAGATAATGCAGCCTGCAGGTGGATACCGGATAAATTCCGTCCATCACCAGAATATATTCATCTTCCGGTGTGTCATCTGAAAATTCTCCCTCAAGCGGGATCTTAAATCCCAGGCACATTGCCTGTGTCCGCACATAGTGTACGCCGGCTCTCTGCCATTCTTCTGTCACTCTGACTGCTTTCATCATTCATTCCCCTCTTTCTTTATTTTCCGGATAATTTTTCTCTTCCGTGTGGTGTCATCCATAAGGTTTCATCCGGTCCATTTGGCACGATTGCAAATTCATTGGACGGGCAGCAATCGATATGATAATGCTTCTTGATCGCCGCAAAATTCGTTGTGTCGCCAAATCCCGGTGTCTGATACAAATCTCTTGCATATGCCCACAGATTCGGATAATCGCGGAGAAGCTTTTTATTCAGACGAAATACCGGATAATATGCACAGTCAAATCGTACCAGTGTCACATAAAGACGCACATCAGATTCACTGTCTACTTCTTTATTTACCCATTCTGTCGATGTATTTTCTCTCATAATCTTTTCCCTTTCCTACACTGTCTGATTCTGTTTTTCCTGCTCTTGTCTGATGCTTCTTGGCGATACATATGGCTGTCTCTCATAATCGTTGTCACCAAAACGATAGCCTTCTTCCAGAAGTGCCACATTGTAGATTGCAGCCTGACACACGCCATCGGAAATTGCCCTCGCACAGCCAACTACCTGGTCTCCATCGTAAATAAATGCCGTCGCATAGCTGTTCTTAAATATTTTTTCTTCTGTAGCGGCATCAAAATGACTCAGTCCAAAATGGTCTAAAATATCTGCCACTGCCTGATAATCTACATTTTCCTTGTCTGTCACCAGTCTGATACTCATTGCTTTCGCTCCCTTCTTTTATCCTGTTGGAAAAAATCGACTGATCCCTCAACCGATTTTGTTTTTCTCTTAAATTGAATAATCCGGTTCTTCCATCCGGTTGATCTTTGTAAAGAACTCTTTGACACGTTCGTTCTTTGGATTTCCAAACACTTCTCTCGGCGTTCCGTCTTCCAGGATCTTTCCTCCGTCCAGGAAGATCACTCTGGTTGCAACGTTTCGTACAAAGCTCATCTCATGGGACACCAGAAGCATTGTATATCCTTCATTTGCCGCTTTTTTGATCGTATCCAGAACTTCTCCGACAAGCTCCGGATCCAGTGCAGATGTCGGCTCATCCAGAAGTAAAAGCTTTGGCTCCATCGCAAGTGCTCTTGCGATTGCAACCCTCTGCTGCTGACCACCTGACATATGTCTCGGATAATGGTTTGCGTGATCCAGAAGACCTACATTTTTAAGCTGCTCTCTTGCAATCCTTTCTGCTTCCTCTTTTTTCATCTTCTTTACCACGATCAGCCCCTCCATTACATTCTGAAGTGCTGTTTTCTTTGAAAAAAGATTGAAATTCTGAAAAACCATGCCGGTCTTTTTCCGAAGCTCTGTCAGATCTTTGCCATGAATATGTGCAAGATCCTGTGTCTCACCGTCAATCGTTATGGTTCCGGTTTCCGGTTTTTCCAGTCTGTCCACACATCTTAAAAATGTGGATTTTCCTGTTCCAGAAGGTCCGATGATCGCTACGACATCTCCCTGATTGATGGTAAGGTCGATCCCATCAAGAACCTTATTATTTTTAAATGTTTTTGATATATTTTTGATTTCGATCATACCTTATTCCACCTCTGTATCTCTGATATCTAAAAGTGCCGGTGCATCTTCCGGTACCCGGAGCTTTTTCTCAAGATAGCTGATCACTCTCTCAAGTACGAAAGTAATTACCCAGTAAATAATTGCCAGTGAGATATACACTTCAAAATAACGGTAATTTCTTCCCGCAAGAATCTTTCCTTCTGCGGTCATCTCCACTACGGAACAGACAAATGCAAGAGAAGTTCCTTTGATCAGTCCGATAAATGCATTTCCAAGAGATGGGAGTGCTACCACGATTGCCTCCGGAAGGATGATCCTTATCAATGCCTGGAAATAATTCATTCCTAAAGCGCTTGCTGCCTCAACCTGTCCTTTATCTACTGATTCAAGAGAGGCACGGATGATCTCTGCGTTAAATGCAGATTCATTGAGTGCCAGAGCAACGAATGCATATACGATTGGTGCGACTCCATTGACATTGTAGTTGGTTCCACATTTAAAATTGATATATTTCAGGAGCATCGGAATACCGAAATAAGTCACATATAACTGAACCAGGATCGGCGTTCCGCGGATGACCGAGATATAGATACTTACCAGCTGTTTCAGTACCGGTACCTTTTTAATCTTCACAAGTGCAAGGAGCAGTCCCAGGATGAGACTGGCGATCATTGCCGTGACAGCCAGTTCCATTGTGACCGGAAGATATTTTAAAAGTAGCGGTATCTGTGTAAATACCAATTTTCCATCAAATAATTTACCCATTAGTTAATCGTCTCCTCGAACTTATCATCCTCCGGTGCAGTATCCTGACCATACCATTTTTTACTGATCTCAGTCAGGGTTCCGTCTTCCTTCAGCTCCTTCAGCGCTTTGTCTACCTGTTCTCTTAAATCTTTCTGATCCTGTGGGAAAATATAATATGCATAAGAGTTTTCTGCAATCATTTTTGCTTCATCTTCCGGAATATCATTTTTCTGCACATCATAGTTAAATTCTTCCATGTAAGAGTTGTACATTGCCAGATCGATGATCGTAAAATCCTGCGATCCGTCTGCTACATGCTGTAAAAATACAGATGTATCTGCATCCGAGTAAGTAATATTGATCGCTTTATCCAGATTCTTTTCATTCCATGCTTCTACTGCATTGGATACGCTGATTCCCGTACCACCTTCAAAAGAAAGTCCTGCTGCATCTTCGAATGATTTGATCTCTTTTCCACCTTTCTCTGTTACGAATACATAGCTGATCTTGTCATATGGATAAGAGTAAAGATAACTTGCTCCACGGTCTTCGTTGTAAGAGAAGTTGTTGACTCCGATCTGATAATTTCCACTGTTCAGTCCGGAAAGTACAGATCCAAAATCAGTCACTTCGTATTCCAGTTCATAATCCGGAAGTTTATCAAAAACTGCATTCAGTACATCCACATCGTATCCTGCCGGCTTGTCATCATCGCCTACATAGACATATGGTTTTGCGTTTGCTCCGGTTGCCGCTTTGATTACTGTCTTTCCACTGTCTGAAGAGCTGTCCTTTGAAACGCTTCCTGAAGAAGATCCGCATCCTGTAGCCAGGACTCCTGCTGCTAGTGTAACTGCTAAAATGCTTGCCAACTTTTTCATAATATTTTTCCTCGTCTTTCGTCTGTTATTTTTCTGCTTTAAATTTGTGTGCCGGATCTTTACTGAGAGATTCTCTTCCTGTCGGTGTCTTCCAGATAGTATCCCAGTCTGTTTCCTGCACCACGATATCATAGTATGTATTTTCCCAATACTCTTCATCTGCTTCATTCAGATCGACAGATGCTGCAAAATCCTTAAAATATGTGTTATGTCTGAATGCCGGGATCTGATACAGATCTCTTGCATATCCCCACAGATTCGGGTAATCTACCAGACGGTGTTTGCAAGGTCCGATATTTCTTGAATAAGACACATCCAGTCTTGCGATGGTTGTATAAAGACGGATATCACTGTCTGTCACATAATCTCCGAATAAGAATCTCTTGTCTGCAAGTCTTTCCTCCATTGCATCAAGCCCTGCGAAAAATGTCTCATATCCATCGGCAAATGCCTGTAAGGATTCAGCGAACTGCGCTCGATAAACAGCGTTGTTTACATTTTCAAAAAGCCATTTGTTCAGCTTATCGATCTCCGGTCTTAATTCTTCCGGGTAAAGATCCGGCGCTCCCTTTTTGTGGAACGGTCTGAACGCTGTTTCCAGATGATTTGTAAGCCAGTGGTAATCATTATTTACCACTTTCTTTGTCTTATAATCTACAAATGCCGGAACGGTTGTACGTCCTGTGTATTCTTCATCCGCATTGTAGTAAAGCTCACTTAAGAACTGTGCGCCCGTTTCCGGATTGATATGATCCGTGGAATTTACAAATTCCCATCCAAGATTCTCTTCCCGGTCTGTCCAGTCTACGATCTCAACTTTCACTGCATCCTCAAGTCCGAGAAGCTCTCTTGCGATCGCTGCCCGATTGACCAGTTGCATCCTTTTGCCCAGAAAAGAATATATCTGTCTTTTTCTACCGGATTTTTCCCTTCTCCAAAACCTTCCGTGAAGCGGTTTGGCTGACGATGGAAATTTCCATATTCATCAATTTCCTGTGCGGTTTCTCTCGGTCTTACTCTGATCTGTCTTCCATTTACATCTACATATTCAAAATCTGCCATAATTCGTTCCTCCTACTGTTCTTCTGCCTTAAATTTATTGCCCGGATCGCTGCTTAAATGTGCACGGTCATGCGGTGCACCCCAGTATGCATCAAAATTGATCTCATCCAGAAATCTTGCATTGAAAGATTCAAAAAATAATGCGCCGACCTTCTTGTTATTTGGATTTGCGAAATCCTTAAAGTAGGTGTTGTTTCTGAATGCCGGAATCTGATACAGGTCTCTTGCATATCCCCACAGATTCGGATAATCGATCAGGCGGTGTTTGGTATGTCCAAGCTGCCAGGTGTAACGAATATCCAGTCTCGCCAGTGTCACATACAGTCTCACATCACTGTCTGTCACATAATCTCCAAAGAGAAATCTCTGATTTTCCAGACGTTTTTCCAGAATATCCATTGCTGCATAAAAAGAATTATAGGCATCCCAGTAAGCTTCCTTTGATCTTGCAAAGGTTGCTTTATAAACTCCATTATTAATGTTATCAAAGAGCCAGTCATTCATCTCATCGATATCTTTTCTGAGTTCTTCCGGATAAAGATCCGGTGCTCCTTTTTTGTGGAACGGTTTAAAATCTACTTCAAAATAATTGGTAAGCCAGGTGTAATCGTTATTTACAACTTTTCCTGTCTTTGTATCGATCAAAGCCGGTACCGTTGTTCTTCCTGTGTAATCATCATCTGCTTTGTAATAAGCTTCACTTAAGAACTGGATTCCAAGGACCGGATCGATATGATCTTTGTCGTATACGAATTCCCATCCAAGATTCTTCTCATGCTTTGCATGATCAACCATGTTGACACTGATTGCATCTTCCAGTCCAAGAAGTTCTCTTACGATCGAAGCTCTGTTAGACCAGTGGCAAAGCTTTGCCCATACCAGATGGTATCTGCCTTTTTCTACCGGATTTTTGCCTTCTCCAAATCCTTCTGTAAAATGATTTGGCTGGCGGACAAAATATCCATTCTCATCTATCTCCGATACAACTTCCTGCGGACGTACACGGATCTTTCTTCCATTTACTACTTCATAATCAAATTCTTCCATTATTTCTTCCTCCGTTCATATTTATCAGTACTTGTTATTTTGTATAACCTTTATTTCCTATCAATTTAGTTGGTATAATACCATCTATTACCTACTAAGTCAATAGGCTATTTTATTTTTTTGTTTTTTCCTTGAAACACATATAACCCTACGGCATAATAGGTAAAAAGGCACCAGGGTTCATAAACTCTCTGGTGCTGCTATTGTACATATAAAAAAATGGGGGAAAACTAATTATGATTTCTACAAAAGGACGTTACGCACTCCGCGTGATGATTGATCTCGCCCAGCATAAGGACGAAGAATATGTTCCGCTTAACGAGATCGCAATCCGCCAGGAAATTTCCGAAAAATACCTGGAAATTGTCCTGAAAATTCTTGTAAAGAAGAAACTCTTAAAAGGACGCCGTGGCAAAGGGGGCGGATACCAGCTTACCAGGGAACCTTCTGAATACACTATCGGCGAGATTCTTGAACTTGCGGAAGGCAATCTTGCTACAGTCGCCTGCCTGGTTCCAGGTGCCGAGGTCTGCAGCCGTGAAGAGCAGTGCATTACGCTTCCTTTGTGGAAGAAATTTGATGGAATGGTACATGATTTCTTCTACGAGATTACATTGGAAGATGTGTTAAACGGAAATATTTAAGGAGATTTTTTATGAATACTTCGAATTTTGAATGGCCAGTTGATAAAAAGCCACTGTATTCCCTGCTTTCGATCCGCCTCCGCGGTCTGATTGACGGAATCCCTCACCAGATCTCAAATCTGGCAAATGCATCAGCCCTTCTCGGTGATGCGCTTCTGAATATCAACTGGGTTGGTTTTTATCTGATGAAAGAAGGCAGACTCGTTCTCGGTCCTTTCCAGGGCAAACCTGCCTGTATTGAAATTGAAATCGGTAAAGGTGTCTGCGGAACCGCTGTGGCAAACGATCAGGTTATGCTGGTAAAGGATGTCCACCAGTTCCCGGGACATATCGCCTGCGACAGCGCCTCTAATTCCGAGATTGTGATTCCGCTTCATAAAGGAAATGAAATCGTTGGCGTTCTGGATATCGACAGCCCTGTTCTCGCCCGTTTTGATGAAGAAGATCAGGAAGGGCTGGAACACTTTGTCAGAATCCTAGAATCTATTTTTGACAGATAAGCTGTTCTTCCAGATAGCTTACGATCACCTCAGCTGCATATCCATGTGACTTTTCCCCCGGATGCCGGAGAGAACCCACTTTTTCCTCCGGCGTATCCGGGAGTTCTAAAAATCCATAAATCTTTTCATAGCGTGATGGCACATTATGATCCGGATTATTATCACATCCTGACAAAACTCCCCATCCTCTCTGCGAAACAGCCCGGAATTCTACTATTTTCCACACTTGACATTTTCCTTTTCTGCTTATACATTATTACATTAGCAAAACTATTTTTATTTGGAGAGATTAAGATGAATGAATTATTAAAAAAGATCCGCCTAAAAGATGCTTCCGCATTTACACATAGTGGAAAATTCCACGCAGATGATGTATTTTCCTCTGCATTGTTATTATATTTAAATCCGGAAATTACAATCCTTCGTGGTAATAAAGTACCCGAAGACTTTGACGGCATCATATTCGACATTGGGCGCGGCAGATATGACCATCACCAGAAAGACAGCCGCATCCGTGAAAATGGCATCCCTTACGCGGCATTCGGCCTTCTCTGGGAAGAACTTGGTACCGAAATCCTGGGGGAAGAGCTTGCTGCTAAGTTTGACGAAGCTTTTGTCCAGCCACTGGATAATAATGATAATACCGGTGAAAAAAATGAACTGGCTTCACTGATTGGAAGCTTCAATCCTTCCTGGGACGAAGATGGCGGAACCGATGAAGCCTTTTTCCGTGCAGTCAGTGTTGCCGGAATGATCCTTGACAATAAATTTGCCCGTTACCTTGGAAATGAACGTGCTGACAAGCGGATCGAAGAAATTCTCGAAACACAAAATCCTGAAGCTGATTCCCGTATTCTGGTCCTTCCTGAATTCATTCCATGCCAGAAACGTCTTTCCGAAACAGATATCGCTTTCGTTATTTTTCCATCCAACCGCGGTGGTTACTGTATCCAGCCTCAGAAAAAAGAATATTCCCTGAATTATAAATGCAGTTTTCCATCTGAATGGCTCGGTCTGGAAAATGAAGAACTCCAGAAAGAAACCGGTCTTTCGAGTGCTTCTTTCTGTCACAAGGGCGGCTTTTTGATGACTACAGCTACTTTAGAAGATGCACGAAAAGCATGTCAGATCAGTCTGGATACCTTTACTGACGAGATTACCCTTGTAAATCTCAGTTCCGACACTTCTACAGACACACTTTTAATGAAACTGCCAGAACTCGCGCATGTAAAAATTATCCACAAACCTCTGCCTGATCTCCCTGCTTTAGATATCAATGGAATTTATGCTGAAATAGAAATGAAAAAAACAGAGTGGAAAAAATATATCAAAGATCTGGTAAAAGATCTGCTGAAAACGAAACCGGAAGCTGTCTATGTCGATGGAGATATGTTTTCTATTTACCCGGTCGTGCATCAGCTTCGCAAAAAGCATATCCCGGTTCTTACTTCTGTTACAAAAAACGGTGAAAAACTTATTATCCGTATCCCATCCGGTTCCTGATTTTTTATTATCAGGAATTTGATGATCTGAAAGTGTCAAAAAGAATGTGCCATAACACATTCTTTTTGACAAATGAGAGCTTAATTATCCCAGTATAATTTTCGCTTTTTATCATCCAGTCCATCCACAAACCTTCTTTTAAATACAAGGAATTCTTCCAGATCCATCAGGATATGGTACAGCATCGCACGGCTCTCAAATTCCTCTCTGGTCTTTGGAAGTGGATTTTTTCTGATAATCGCAAAAAGTTCATGTAGTTCATCCAACTGAGCTGTCGGAACTGTATGTTCCTTCACGCATACCAGCATATCAAACACATAACTCGAAATGATCATTGCCTCATCTGGCATATGTCTGATTTTCTTCATCTCATAATGTAAGTTATGGATCACGTTGCACTGCTTCATACGCATTTCAAAATAATCGATATAGTATCCCGGATGTGACTGAAACGTATTATCCTGATATTCATAGGCATCCTGGATAAAGCCCTGAACCTCTTTTTCCAACGCACAGATATCATCCCATACATTTCTCTGCATTTCCTTATTCGCCAGATATGCCGAAATCTCTCCAAGTATCATCTGCAGACGCTCTTCCGTATATCGCATATTTTCGACCAACGCCTTGCGCTGACTTCCATAATCATAAAACAAGTTCAGGACCAGTGCCATCGTAATTCCGATTAATACCAGCATAAATTCATTTGCAATAAAATCAAATTCAAAATCTCTGACTTCCAGAAAATGCATTCCGATCAGTGCATTTACGGAAATCGTCGCTCCCCATCCAAGCATCTCTGCGATAATAACCACAAAAAACACATAAATACCATATGCCATCCATTCTGATTCTACTGCCGAGAATATAATAAGCGCCATAAGTACTGAAATTATAAATGTTACAACCCTCGCTACCGATAATTTGACAGTTTTCCACTTTGTAGTCACCATCGTAAGAAGTGCAACACTCCCTGCCGCCAGTGAATACTTCAGTCCAAACAGATTGGCTATGTAAATCGCCAGACTGCTTCCTATCGCAATTTTTAGTGCCTGCATCCCAATCTTTTTACTTTTCATTGTTCCTCCTGAAATTTCATGCGTATATTCCCACAAATTCTGTACACTTGATTTTGTATCCATATTTATGATGTCGAGAGCAGGATAACTATGTCAAATATTTTCTTACTTCTATCATACCTGCTCCACTCCAAAAATAATTTTGAATTGTATTTTCGATTTTTTCAATAAGCTCTGGATTATCTTCACCATCAACCATACCGTCAAAAATCATGAGTACTTTTTCGTTTTTCACATCATAATAGTATTGTGTATCATTAGCTGTGTTCCTTTTTTCGTCTGCCACTTTGATGCATACACAGTCATATATAATGCATTCAGAACCGACTGATCATAGCTGAACCATACACATCCATGTCACGCTCATATTACAAATATCCAAAATAATCCCTGTAATCATTATTATACCGATTAACAGACTAATAAACCACCTTTTTTTATCTTTACTCTCCTATAATGGTCTCATAAATTTAGACACTTTTTCGGACGGATTATAATGAATCTGATATACTAAAATCAGTATGGAAGAAAGAATTTTTGAATAATGCAGCCGTTGTATTCGACGATAAGCGTGAAGAAAATCTCAAAGAAAAACTCGCCGAAGAACGAAAAAAAAAAGCTGCATATACTCTGTATTGGGAGCGACAAAATCGGACATGATTTTAGAAATTATTTTTTGAAGTGCAAAAAAACATAAAAAAAGATGCCAGGATTTCTCCTGACACCATAGTGACTGAACCAATATTCATGAGCTTTCATTTTATCATCTCCCCTTGTTTATTTAAATATGCAACTTTTGATGAAATATACAACTTGAAGTTAGCGATTTCTTTTTCCGGTATTCTCTGTCCCACGGATTT
>ERZ791906.989-NODE-989-length-23745-cov-12.335374_pt1 | contig 23745 bp, 19 predicted proteins | sample MGYA00510146_ERZ791906 | MGnify/ENA primary metagenome ERZ791906 (study PRJEB30046, sample SAMN00792096) | human gut metagenome | study: EMG produced TPA metagenomics assembly of the A metagenome-wide association study of gut microbiota in type 2...
CCAGCCAGCGGGCGATCAGCACCTTCTGCTGGTTGCCGCCGGAAAGGCTCTTGATGGCGGTCTTGGGGCTGGGCACCTTGATGGCCATCTTTTCCTTGTTGGTGGCGACCAGATTGAGGATCTTCTTATCGTCCAACATGATGGGGCCCTTGCGCAGAGCGTCCAGCGATGCAATGGAGATGTTGTCGGCAACGCTCAGCACACCCATGATGCCGGTGGCGCGGCGGTCCTCCGTCAGCAGCGCCACGCTCTTGCGGATGGCGTCGCGGGGCTGTTTGATCTCGACAGCTTCGCCCTTGATCCACACTTTACCGGCGGTGTGGGCGCGCAGGCCGAAGATGCCCTCCATCAGCTCGGTACGCTGGGCACCGACCAGGCCGGCCACGCCCAGGATCTCGCCCTTCTTCAGCTCGAAGCTGCAATGGCGGAAGGAACGCGGGTGGATGGAGGTGAAGTCCTCCACCTTCATCATGACCTCGTCGGAGGGGTGGTTCTCCAGCGGCGGGAACAGATTGGACAGCTCACGGCCGACCATCTTGGCGATGATCTGCTCCTTGGTCATGTTGGCAACGTCCCACTTGCCGATGTAGTGGCCATCGCGCATGATGGTGACTTCGTCGGCGATGACCTTGATCTCGTCCATCTTATGGCTGATATAGACCAGCGCAACGCCCTGCTCCTTCAGCTCGCGCATGATGCGGAACAGCGACTCGACCTCGTTCGCAGTCAGCGAGGAGGTGGGCTCGTCCAAAATCAGCACCTTGCAGTTTGCGGAGACGGCCTTTGCGATCTCCACCATCTGCATCTGTGCGATGCTCAGGCTGCCCAGCTTTGCGTGGGAGTTGATGTCCAGCTTCAGCTTCTTCAGCAGGGCATCGGTATCGGCGTACATTTTGGCATGGTCCACTATGGTGATGATACCTGCCTTCTTGGTGGGGAAGCGGCCCAGCCAGATGTTCTCAGCCACGGTACGGGCCGGGATGGGCTGCAGCTCCTGGTGCACCATCGCGATGCCGCGGTTCAGTGCTTCCAGAGGGTTGGGGATGGTGACTTTTTGTCCTTCGTATTCGATCTCGCCTTCGTCCATCTTGTAAATGCCGAACATGCACTTCATCAAAGTGGACTTGCCAGCGCCGTTTTCGCCCATCAGGGCCATGACTTTGCCGGGGCGGAGCTCCAACTGCGCGTGGTCCAGCGCTTTGACGCCGGGGAAGGTCTTGACCACGCCTTTCATTACCAGACGGTATTCTGACATTCCGCAGAGCCTCCTTGTCGTTCAAAATAAGGCACGGCACGGTTCGTTCCGAAAGGAAAGCGCGTGCGCCGAGGAATCTCGCACGCACGCGCTTGTTAGCTTTTAGAAAGCTTCGGACTCACTGCGTACCTTGCAACCGTGAGTGGTTCTCAGCTCCGAATCAGAGATACTGAGAAGCGTTCTCGGTGGTGACCTTCACATAGTCGACCCAGTAGTACTCTTCGACATCCTTGCCCTCAACGAACAGCTTGGTTGCGTCGGCAGCGGCGGTAGCCTGGCCAACGTCATCGTTCAGGACGGTACCGGTCATCTTGCCGTCAACAACGTTCTGGACAGCTTCCTTCAGTGCGTCAACACCGACCAGATAGATGTCCTCGCCGACCTTGCGGCCAGCCTGCTCGATGGACTGCAGAGCGCCCAGAGCCATTGCATCGTTGTTGCAGAAGACGACTTCGATCTTCTCGCCGTACTGTGCCAGAGCGTTTGCAACGTCCTGCTGTGCGGTGGTCTGATCCCAGTTGTCCAGGTACTCGTACAGGCACTCCACTTCCTTGCCGGCATCGGTCAGAGCCTTGATGGAGTACTCGGTGCGGTACTGAGCGTCGATGTTCTCGGGGTCGCCCTTGCACATGATGTAGGTGATCTTGCCGTCGCCGTTGATATCGCCCTGGGTAGAGGTCTCCAGGATCAGCTCGCCCTGATAAGTACCGGACTGACGTGCGTCTGCACCAACGTAGCAGCACTTGCCAGCGTAGGAGTCCAGAACTGCCTTCTCCGGCTCACGGTTGATGAAGACGATGGGGGTGCCGGAGGGAGAGATGGTGTCCACGATGGTCTGTGCAGAAGTGGTCTGGACGGGGTTGATGACCAGGACGTCCACGCCCTGCTGCAGGAAGGTGTTGATCTGCTCGGTCTGGGTGTTCTGGTCGTTCTTGCCGTCCATGATGGTGACGGAGTAGCCCATATCCTTCAGGTACTCTTCCAGATCGGTGCGGTACAGGGTCATGAAGTTATCAGCGAACTGATAGATGCAGACGCCGATGTTTGCGCTGCCGGTGGTGGAAGCGGCTGCAGAAGATGCAGCGGTGGAAGCTGCAGCAGAGGATGCAGCAGTGGAGCTGGAGGAGCCGCCGCAGGCGGTCAGAACGCCAGCGGCACCCACAACAGCGGAAGCCTTCATGAAGTCACGACGCGAAATCATTTTCATAATAATGTTCTCCTTCATTCGCATATTACAGCAAAATCGAATCGTGCGCATACCGCACGTTTCGTGATTCTGTTTGTATTATAACCGTCCGCACGACCATGCGCAATAGAACAAGTTCACAAGAATCCAAGAAATCTTTTGTGCATCCCTCACAATTGCTTTTGTTGGATACAAGTTTCTTTTTGATATCAAGCACAATTTCTGTCGATTTTGCAACATGCGTCCAAATTCCATACAAAAATCCATGAAATCTCTCAAAATAGTTACAGAGACCGTTCCGGTGTGCAACAATCCTATCCGATGCAAAAAAGCCCACTTTGTCCCGGTGCGTAATCTGTACGCATCAAAAGGACAAAATGGGTCTTTTTTTCATTCTGCTGTTTCGCAGTTATTTCTCTTTGTGTTCCCGGCGGTAGCGGGTGGGGGTGACGCCGAGGGTCTTTTTGAAGATCTTGGTGAAGTAATTCACGTCCAGAATGCCCACTTCTTCGGCTACGGCGGCGATGCTGTGGTTGTTCTGCTCCAGCAGCTGGGCCGCACGGTTCACCCGCTGGGTGTTGATATAGTCGATGAGGGTGGTGCCGGTCTCCTGCTTGAACAGCGCCGACAGATACGACGGGCTGATGAAGCACATGGCCGCCAGGCTCTTCAGTGTCAGCGGCTCGGAGACATTCAGGTTGACGTAGTTCATCACCTTCTGGACGGCGGGCGAGAACTCCTTCAGCGAGTAGCGGCGGACATAGGCGCAGTAGTCCCGCACCATCTGCCACATCATCTCACGGGGGATCTCGTCGGCCTCCTCAATGATGCGGGCGTACTTGCTGGAGATGGCATCAATATAATAGGGATGCACCTTGCTGGGTTCGATGGCCTTGCGCAGCAGGGTGTTGAAGACGATCATCATGTTCTTCTGCTGGTAGAGCGAGCCTTCGAACCGCCCGCCGTAGGTGAAGCGGGAGTGATGGTGCATGGCCTCGGTGGCGGCTTCGTCGTCGCCGCGGCTCACGGCATCCAGGATGCGGTTCTCGGATTCGTACCGCTGTTCCAGCATGGAGATGGGGATATCCTTCTGGAACTTCGGCTCGTTGAAATACCGGACGTCCGGGTGGAAGCAGAAGGGCAGAAACTCCTTCAGCTCCTTCACGACCAGGTCCTCCCCTATCATCATCCCGACCAGGACCCGGATGGTCATGTAAAAATCATTTGCCTGCAGCAGCTTGACGCCGTTGTAGTATTCCTGCACGGCATTCTCTCCGTCCTCGCCCAGGTAGCGGCGGGCCCACTTGCGGGCCTTCTCGCTGCGGGGGCCAAAGGTCCATGGCCCGACGAGGAAGACGGTGTTCTCCTCGTCCGGGATGCGGAAGAGGGCAAAATGCAGCTCAAAGGTGCCCTCCACGAAGAGCAGCGTCTGCGCCGGGGTCTGTTCCAGCAGCAGCCGGCCGAACTCCTGCCAGTCGAACTGAGGGTCCAGCGAGCGGCGCAGGCCGTAGTCGAACTCTTCCAGTCCGTCGAACGGCGGCGTCACCCGCCGGGTGGGGATATTCTGTGCTGCTGCCAGTTTGGTGAGCACCTGTAATGGATCGACCCGCATGGCGTCTCCTTTCCTGTTTCATCGCATCTCTCACATCTCATTTGATATATCAGTATACAGCATTTTTCTGCAAGAAACAAGTGGCCGAGCGTAGAAAAAGTGCCCTGCCATCCAAAGACAGCAGGACACTTCGTTCCATGTTCTTACAAAGGGTTACTTGTTGTTGCGGCGCGCAGCCAGAGCTGCCACGTTCTCCTCGACCTTCTTCTTATTCAGCGGGTAGAGGAAGACCAGCGCCAGAACGATGCACACAAAGCCGATGATGGGGGCGATGCAGGCCATGTTGAAGATGCCGCGGGTGACAGCGGGGTCAAACGCAGTCGCTTCGGTGTAGCCGATGATCCCCAGCAGGGCACCGACCAGACCGGAAGAGAAGGCCTGACCCAGCTTGCGGGCGAAGGAGTAGACCGAGTAGATGGTGCCGTCCTCGCGGATGCCGCTGCGGACCTCGGCGTCATCGATGACGTCGGTGATCATGGCCCAGATGATGGTGTTGAAAAAGCCCATGCCGACATTGGCCAGGATGTAGCAGGCCACAAAGCCCCAGACGCTGGCCGGACGCCAGATCAGGCAGACCAGCCAGACCAGAGCGGAGCAGATGCTGGAGGCCACGGCCAGCTCCTTCTTGCCGAACTTTGCAGCCAGCTTGGAAGCAAAGGGTGCGCAGACGATCAGCATGACCACCGTGCCCAGCAGGCTGGCGGTGGACTGTGCGGCAGCGCTGCCGTACACATTGGGGTAAACATAACCGGCCAGGCTCATGACGGTCAGCTGGCTCAGCAGGACGAAGATGGCCGCCACGATGATGCCCAGCAGCGCCCGGTTGGTGAAGATGCTCTTGAAGATGGCGGAAGCGCTCACCTTCTGGCTGCTTGCGGGGACCTCGACACGCTCACGGGTCAGCTTGAAGCAGACGATATAGCACAGGATGGCGCAGATGGAGAAGACGCCTGCGATGATGGTCATGCGGGAGCCGGACATCACCGTCTTGCCGTCCACGACGACATAGGCGACCATGGGCGTGGCCACGCCGATGACCATGTTGGCCAGCGTGGAACCGATGGTGCGCCAGGTGGACAGTTCTGCACGGTCCTTGGGGTCTGCCGAGACGGCGGAAGCCATGGAGCCGTAGGGGATGTTGATGGAGGTATAGAAGATGGAGCCCCACAGGATGTAGGTGATGAACAGCCAGGCCACCTTGAAGCCATAGGGCATTCCGGCCAGGCCGGACTGATAGATCAGGAAGGAAGCGATGGCCACCGGGCCGCACATCCGCTTGATCCAGGGGCGGAACTTGCCGTCCTTGGTGGGCTTGGAGTGGTCCACGATCTGGCCCATGCCCACATCGGTGAACGCATCCACAAAACGGGCGATCATCATCACCATGCCAACGATGGCGGCGTTGACGCCCATGACGTCGGTGTAGAACTTCATCAGGAAGCTCGACGACAGCAGGAAGGTGAAATCGTTGCCGAAATCACCGAACATGTAGCCGACCTTGTCCTTCATGCCGAAGGGGGCGGCTTTCTTCATCTCATTTGCCATTGGTTTCTCCTTAGATAGATCGATTCTTGGATTCGGTTCTCCAAACGCTGCTGCAAAACACATTGAAATATGGTTCACTGCATTTCAGCTTGTATATCAGTATTATGACAAATCTTTAGCAATCATCGTTAGAAGAATTTTTAGGTGAAAACGTAAAATTTTACGATTATTGTTTGGGCATTTTGCCAATTTTTTCATAAAATATGTGGGATCTCTTTCACTAAATTTTCCTTTGCGTAGTTGATTTTAACAGTTTTCGCGGCATCGCCCGCATTATAATAGGTATTCTGCCCCGGAATCGTTCAAAATTCCCCAAAAAAGTCTGGATTTATAAAAAATTTGTTCTATTCCTTTTGCAAAAAATCTGTCATACTGATACCAGAAGATATGAGCTGCGGTATCAACCTCTCAGTCTCGCATTCGCTCGACAGCTCTCCTGATAGGAGAGCCTCTGGCGAAACCGTATCCTTTGCGGGGACTGCCAAGGCCTCCCCTATCAGGGGAGATGGCATCGCGCAGCGATGACGGAGAGGTTTATTTCGTAGTTCAAAATGTTTTAGTATGATGAGAAATGAGGTTCCTGCAATGAACAACAAATCCCTGCTGTATCCTGTGGCTTCCACTTCCCGCCGCGTCGTCAGCCTGGACGGCATGTGGCGCTTCCGCTTCGACCCCAAGAGCGAGGGCGTCGATGCAGACTGGGCAAACGGCCTGCCGGAGTCCATCTCCATGCCCGTGCCCGCTTCCTTCTGCGACTTCTTCACCGATAAGGAGTCCCGCGAGTACTGCGGCGATTTCTGGTACGAGACCGATTTCTTCGTGCCCGGCGAGTGGAGCGGCAAGGACATCGCCATCCGCTTCGGCTCTGCCACCCACCACGCCCGCGTCTTTGTGAACGGCGTCGAGGTCGCACAGCACGAGGGCGGCTTCCTGCCCTTTGACGCAGTCGTCACCGACATCGTCCGCTACAACCAGTACAACAAGCTGAGCGTCCTGCTGAACAACGAGCTGAACGAGTACATGCTGCCCGCCGGCAACACCGCTACCCTGTCCAACGGCAAAAAGGTCGCTGCCCCCTACTTCGACTTCTACAACTATGCCGGCATCCATCGCCCCGTCAAGCTGATGGCCCTGCCCGCCGAGCGCGTTCTGGACTATTCCGTCAAGCACCGCCTGACTGCGGACGGCGCTGAGGTCGATTACACCGTCACCACCAACGGCAGCCACGACGTGACCGTGGAGCTGTACGACGGCACCACCAAGGTCGCTGAAGCTTCCGGCAAGGAAGGTACTCTGGTCGTCAAGGACGCCAAGCTCTGGAACGTCCATGCCGCCTACCTGTACAACATCGTCATCCGCATCCACGACGGCAGCGCCATCGTCGACGAGTACACCGAGAAGGTCGGCATCCGCACCTTCGAGATCCAGAACGGCCACTTCCTGCTGAACGGCAAGCCCGTCTACCTGCGCGGCTTCGGCAAGCACGAGGATGCAGACATCCGCGGCCGCGGCCTCGACCTGGCCACCGTCAAGCGCGATTACGAGCTGATGAAGTGGATCGGTGCCAACTGCTTCCGCACCAGCCACTACCCCTATGCGGAGGAGCTGTACCAGATGGCCGATGAGGAAGGCTTCCTCATCATCGACGAAGTCCCCGCCGTCGGCTTCATGGAGAGCACCATGAACTTCCTGGCAGCAAACCAGGGCAACGGCAAGAAGGTGGGCTGGTTCGAGAAGGACACCACGCCTCAGCTGCTGGAGAACCACAAGGACGCGCTGACCGACATGATCGACCGCGACAAGAACCACGCCTCCGTTATCGCATGGAGCATCCTGAACGAGCCCCAGTGCACCAGCGAGGGCACCGAAGCCTACTTCAAGACCCTGTTCGATCTGGCACACGAGCTTGACCCGCAGAAGCGCCCCCGCACCTACGCCATCGTCATGATGAGCCTGCCCCACAACAGCAAGGGCCAGCAGTTCGCTGACTTCATCAGCCTGAACCGCTACTACGGCTGGTACGTCATGGGCGGCATGGGCATCGTGGACGCCGAAGCCGCATTCCGCAAGGAGATGGACGGCTGGGCCAAGGTCCTGAACGGCCGCCCGATGATCTTCACCGAGTACGGTGCCGATACCATGCCCACCGAGCACAAGCTGCCCAGCGTCATGTGGAGCCAGGAGTACCAGAACGAGTACCTCGACATGAACCACAACGTCTTCGACAGCTACGACTTCGTGCAGGGCGAGCTGGTCTGGAACTTTGCAGACTTCCAGACCACCGAGGGCATCATGCGCGTCAACGGCAACAAGAAGGGCATCTTCACCCGTCAGCGTCAGCCGAAGGATGCCGCCTTCCACTTCCGCGCCCGCTGGACCAGCCTCCCGCTGGATTACAAGGGCAACAAGTAAGTTGAACCTCTCTCAAACCTTCTCATAACCATGCCAAAAGCACCCGCAGGCTCAGCGTCTGCGGGTGCTTTTGCGATTGCACTTCTTTTCTTTTTATGGTATCCTTACCTTGCGCTCCGGCTGCGAGCGCCTTTTCATTTGCAGCATAGTCGATTTTCAACGTTCTGTCAAACCGGAACAAGCCATACTTGCAAGGGAGGCTGTTTTTATGAAACGCACCGATTATATCAACTGGGATGAATATTTTATGGGCATCGCCCTGCTCACCGCCATGCGCTCCAAGGACCCCAGCAGCCAGGTGGGTGCCTGCATCGTCAGCCCGGAAAACAAGATCCTGTCACTGGGCTATAACGGTATGCCCATTGGCTGCGACGACGACGCCATGCCCTGGGACCGCGAGGGCGACCCGCTGGACACCAAATATATGTACGTCTGCCATGCCGAGCTGAACGCCATCCTGAACAGCGCCCACAACAACCTGAAGGGCGCACGGGTCTATGTGACCCTCTTCCCCTGCAACGAGTGCGCCAAAGCCATCATTCAGTCCGGCATCTCGGAGGTGGTCTACTACGGCGACAAGTACCACGACTCCGATTCCAGCGTTGCAGCACGGTTCATGTTCAAAAAGGCCGGGATCCGGCTCACCTCCTACACCCCCAGCGGGCGGAAGATCGAACTGGAGCTGTGAGCGCCACCCTCTCAGTCGGGCTTGCGGCAAAGAGGCAAACTTTGCGGAATGCCAAAGCCTCTCCTACCAGGAGAGGTGTCACCGAAGGTGACGGAGAGGTTGTATGAAGGATCGCCTTTCCGGCAGCCGTGTAACGAAACGGAAACACAGCATGTAGTACAACCTCTCAGACGCTTCGCGCCAGCTCCCCTTGTAGGGGAGCCTCTGGCGAAGAGGTGAAGTTTGCGGGATGCCAAGGGCTCCCCTATCAGGGGAGCTGGCATCGCGAAGCGATGACTGAGAGGTTCTCACTCCGAGCGCGCAAAGCCCTTGACCAGCGGTTTCTTCTGCTATATAATAGAAGCATCATTTCGAATAAATATTCAAGTTTTTATGAATAGAGAGGGAAATATGCAATGAGTCTGAAAAATCGGAACTTTCTGAAGCTGCTGGACTACACCCCCGCCGATATCGAAGCGCTGCTGGATCTGGCCGCTGACCTCAAGGCCAAGAAGAAGGCCGGCATCCGCCACGATGCCCTGCGCGGCAAAAACATCGCCCTGATCTTCGAGAAGACCTCCACCCGCACCCGGTGCAGCTTTGAAGTGGCCGCCCACGATCTGGGCATGGAAGTCACCTATCTGGACCCATCGGGCAGCCAGATCGGCAAAAAAGAGTCCATTGCGGACACCGCCCGTGTGCTGGGCCGGATGTTCGACGGCATTGAGTACCGCGGCTATGGCCAGCAGATCGTCGAGGACCTGGCCCATTATGCAGGCGTTCCCGTCTGGAACGGTCTGACCAACGAGTTCCATCCCACTCAGATTCTGGCCGACTTCCTCACCATCCGGGAGCACTTCGGCCGCCTGAAGGGCATCCATTTCGTCTACTTCGGCGACGCCCGCTACAACATGGGCAACAGCCTGATGGTGGGCTGCGCCAAGATGGGCCTGCACTTCACGGCCTGCGCCCCCAAGAAGTATCAGCCGGATCCGGCGCTCATCGCCCAGTGCCAGGCCATCGCCGCCGAGACCGGCGCGACCCTGACCTTTGAGGAAGACCCCGCCAAAGCCGCCCAGGGTGCCGATGTGCTGTACACCGACGTCTGGGTCTCGATGGGCGAGCCTGTCGAGGTCTGGGCCGAGCGCATCCACGACCTGGCCCCCTACCAGATCAACAACACGCTGATGGCGCTGGCCGGGCCGCAGGCCGTCTTCATGCACTGCCTGCCCGCCTATCACGACCACAAGACCACCGTGGGCAAAGAGATGGGCGAAAAGTTCGGCCGCGATGCCATGGAAGTCACCGACGAGGTCTTCGAAGGCCCGCAGAGCATCGTCTTCGACGAAGCCGAGAACCGGATGCACACCATCAAGGCCGTTATGGCGGCGACCTTGGGCTACGAAGGATAACGACCCATTTGCACAAAAAACGCTCTCTTGCCGTCGGCAAGGGAGCGTTTTTATCGTTTCATCGTTTCTTACAGATCATGTTTTTTGCAGAACCGCTTGCTGCCCCAGTACATCGCGCCCCAGATGACGACGGCGAGGACGAGGTAGACCGGGTTCTTCATCGAGCTGACGAGGGACTGGCCGAAGAGGGCCATCATGGCCACCATCACACCCTTGCCCAGCAGCATGGTGATGAGGTAGCGTTTTTCGTCAAAATCCGAGATGCCGAAGGCAAAGTGCATGAAGGACGAAAGGGTGAACGGCAGCACCGACAGCATGAACAGGGACGAAACGTCGAACCGGCTGACCCACTGCTCAGCTTTTTCCAGCTTCTGGGAACGGCTGGCGAACTTCCAGAAGAACTGTTTGAGCACCCGCCGCCAGAACAGGAACATCAGGGTGCCGCCCAGCATGACGCCCACCCAGCTGTACACAAAACCGAAAAGGCCGCCGTGAGCCGCCACATTCAGCGCCACGATGGCGATGAGAGGCAGCGGCGGAAAAAACGACTCCACCATTGCCAGAAAGATGGGCGCAAGGGGGCCGAGGTCTCCGAAGCTGTCCAATAATGTCTGCCAGAATTCCAGCGTTCCCAGCTGGTGCACAAAGCTGATCAGGGTGCTTTCCATCGTGTGTTCCTTCCCTCTCGTTTCTCTTAGTATATCCAGAACTTATGAATGTGCGATGAAGAAATTCTGCATTTTCTTCGCTTTTTCGTCTGCGCTATACTTTGCTATACGAAATGGGGTGCGGTTTTCCTGCACGATCTGTCTCAGGCTTTTTCCCCGGCCTGTTTTTCGGCGCGGGCCTTCATCCGCTCGATCTGCTGGGTGCGCTGCTTGTCCCAGCGGGCCAGCGCCTCGGCATCCGGGACCTGCACACAGCGGGCAAAGCTCCAGTGCAGGCCGTCCCGCCGGGCCAGCTTGTACCGCTGGAAGACGCCTTTCCCCGCCTCGCTGGCCGTTCCGGCACAGTGGGGGCACTGGGCCAGCGTGTACCAGCTGTTGCTGCCCTTTTTCAGCCAGATCTCGTCCGGCGCAAGGTCAGCCCCGCAGGCCGGGCACTGGGCCGTGCTGATGATGGGGTCGATCCGCCAGGTGTACGGCTCCACATAGCCGCGGAAGACGCGGAAATCCCGGTAGTCGCCGGGCTTCGGGCAAAGGCTCTGGCGCAGGGCCTGCTCCTCGCTGGGGTAGGCGGCCAGCCCCTCCCGCAGGTCGAGCTTGCGGCAGACATCGGCGGTGTAGAGGGTATCGGACAGGGCGTCGTGGAAGGGGCGGTCCATCGGGATGCCCATCCGGGTGACGACACTTTCCAGCGTCATGCCCTCGCCCTCCTTGCGGGGATGCTCCCGCAGAAAGACCTGCTGCAGGTCGTACCACACAGTGGGGCGGCTCTCGTCCAGATTGCACAGGAACAGATTCTGCTTGAGCACCGGCACATCGTCCATGCCCCACTCGGCGAACTCGGCGTCCGGGCCGCACCACTGCATGAAACGGCGCAGGCCCTGCACGATGGGAGCGCCGTTGTCCAGGTCTTCCTGCGTCAGGCCGGTGACCTTGGCGATGTGGTGCTGCAATTTGCGGAAGATGCGGGGGCGCAGATGGATGGAGAAGGTATCGAGGACGTTGGCGTCTTCGTCGATCTTCACCGCGCCGATCTCGATGATCTCACCCCGGAAGGTCTGCTGCACCCCATGATAGTTGAACGTATACGGCTGGTAGCCGATATTCCACTCCAAATCAAATAAAACCAGATTGCGCTGCGGCATTCGTGTGTCCTGTCCTCTCACTGTAAAATGAATTTCTCAATGGCCTCGGCGACGCCGTCGTGGTTGTTGTCGGCGGCGGTCACGTAGTCGGCGACCTCCTTCACGGTGTCCTCAGCGTTCTGCATGGCGACGCCCACGCCCGCAAAGTCGATCATCGAGCGGTCGTTCAGACCGTCGCCGCAGGCCATCAGGTTCTCGCGGGTCAGGCCCATGCGTTCCAGCAGAGCGCCCAGGCTGACATCCTTCATCACGCCCAGCGGCACGGCCTCGATGAAGAAGGGGCTGGAGGGGTAGATGTCGATCTTGCCCTCAAACTGCTGCCGGCCTGCGGCGCAGACTGCGTCGCGGCGGGCGGGGTCCACGGTTAGGAGCATCTTGCAGATGGGGTAATCCACATAGGAAGCCAGATCGTCCACATGGTACATCTCCAGCTTGGTGGTCACACACTCCTTCCGGGCCCAGGGGTCCTGGTCGCGCTCGCAGACGATACCGCGGGAGTCGTAGGTCAGGAGCGCGACGTCCTGCTCTGCCGCAAACCGGCACAGCTGGGGCACGAACTCCGGGGCCAGCAGCTTCTGATACAGGGCCGCACCGGTGGCGCAGTCCACGATCTTTCCGCCGTTGTAGGCCAGGATGCAGCCGCCCTTTTTGTCCAGCCCCAGTTCCTTTGCCAGCGGGGTGATGCCCGCCGTAGGCCGGCCGGAAGCCAGCACGATGGTCACGCCCTGCGCCGCTGCTGCGTCCAGCGCCGCGCGGGTGCGGGGGGTAACGATCTTTTCATCATTGGTCAGGGTGCCGTCCAGATCCAGCGCCAGCACCCGAATTTTTGATCCGTTCATTTCGATTCCTCACTTTGGGGCGCATCCGCCCGCTGTGTCGTATTGTTCGGTAACGTGTTTATTGTACAATGAACGCCCCACCCAGCGCAACCCTCCGGCGGGCATTTACACAAATTTTTTCGGGAAAAGGCGGTGTTCCATTCCCGGCCGGTTTTCTCATTTTCCTCCAAACCCTCAGAACATCCAGTTTTTTGTCGGTTCGACATAAATTCTTAGCAAGTATTGCCGTTGCGCCGCCGGGGCTTTTGGGCTATACTGTTACACTGACCGTCACAAATAAACGCGCGGCCCGGCGTCTTTCGGGCTTCGTTTGACCGACCCGCCCTGCCAGAGGCCCATTCTCCGGCAGAGCTGCCCCGAAGGGGGGCTGCGCGGGCGCGATGAAGGGGGATTTTTTACGAAGTATCTGTTTCAGTTCGCACGCATCCTTGCGTTCTGTTTTCTGGGCGAGTTCTGCCACGCTGTTCTGCCGCTGCCCATCCCGGCCAGCATCTACGGCCTGGTCCTGCTGCTGGCTGCCCTGCTGCTGGGCCTCGTCCAGCTGGACGATGTGAAGGAGGTCGGCCTGTTCCTGACCGGCATCTTCCCGCTGCTGTTCGTGCCCGCCGCGGCCGGTGTCATGGAGCTGTGGGCCGAGATGGGCAGCATGCTGCTGCCCATCGTCATCGCCATCATCCCGGTCACGGTGCTGGTGCTGGTGACATCCGGCCACACCACCCAGGCGCTCACCCGCCGCAAGCAGAGCAAAAAGGAGGCTGCCGCAAATGACACAGCTGCTGAATGAGTTCCTTTCCTCGTCCTCGGCGTGGGGCGTTCTGCTCACGCTGGCGGCCTTTGCACTGGGCACCCTCATCAACCGGGTGACGGGCAAGGCCGTCTTCAACCCGCTGCTGCTGGGCAGCATCTTCGTCATCATCCTGCTCAGTGTGCTGAACATCTCCTACGCGGATTACAAAGTCAGCGCCGCGCCGGTCAGCTATCTGCTGCTGCCCGCCACCATCAGCCTGGCCATCCCGCTGTATGAAAAGTGGGACCTGCTCAAGGAGAACGCCGCCGCCATCATCGCGGGCATCTCGGTGGGCACCCTGGTCAGTCTGGGCAGCGCGCTGGCTCTGACCGTGGCCATGGGCTTGACCCGTGAGCAGTATGTGACCCTGCTGCCCAAGTCCGTCACCACTGCCATCAGCATGGACGTCGCCGCTGAGCTGGGCGGCATCGCGGCCCTGACCGGTGCCATCGTCATCCTGACCGGCATCGCGGGCAACCTGCTGGCCGAGACGGTCTGCAAGGTGTTCCACATCACCGACCCCATCGCCAAGGGCGTAGGCATCGGCACCTCGGCCCATGCCGTCGGCACCAGCAAAGCCTTGCAGATGGGCGAAGTCGAAGGCGCGATGAGCGGCCTGTCCATCGCGGTGGCCGGTGTGCTCACCGCCGTGCTCTGCCCCGTCTTTGTGAATTTTATCAACTGAGTTTTCCACAAAAAAGCGCTTCGCAGTGCAAAACTGCGGAGCGCTTTTTTGATTTTGGTTTATGCCGTCCGGCTCTCCTTTTTCAGCACCCGCGTGACCATGAACACGCAGTAGCACAGGGCAAAGCCCCAGGCGAGGGGGTTCGAGATGCAGATGCCGAAATAGCCCAGCTGATGCACGGCCAGCCAGCCGCCGAGAGCGCGGCCGATGAGCTCGCCCACGCCGGAGATGACGGCCTGTACGCTGTAGCCGAGGCCCTGCAGCGTGTAGCGGAAGATCATCAGGAAGCCCAGCAGAACGAACAGCACACTGATGACCGTCAGGTACTCCACCGCACCGTTGAAGATGGCCGGTTCGGCATCGCCCAGCACCAGGCCCACGGCCCAGCGCTTGACCAGGAAGACCGCGGCCCATGCGATGGCGCTGTAGCCTGCCTGGATGATGCAGCCGTCCCGGATGCCCTGTCGGACGCGGTCGGTGCGGCCCGCACCGTGGTTCTGGCCAACATAAGTCGCGATGGCCATGCCGACGCTCTCCATGGGCAGGGTGAACATCTGGCGGATCTTCTCACCGGCGGTCTGCGCGGCCACGGCCACGCTGCCCAGCTGATTGATGGCGTCCTGCATGATGACGGCGCCGATGGCCGAGACCGAATACTCAAACCCCATCGGGAAGCCGATGTAGGCCAACCGCTTGCAGTGCCTGCCGGAAAGGACGCAGTTCTCTTTGGTGAAGTGGATGTCCTCCACTTTGGTGAAGAACCACCAGGTGCAGAGGATGCCGCTGACGAGCTGGCTGATCACCGTCGCGATGGCCGCGCCCTCGACGCCCATGCCCAGCGGCACGATGAACAGCACGTCCAGCGCAATGTTCAGGAAGCTGGACACCAGCAGAAAGTAGAACGGATGCTTCGAGTCGCCCAGGCTGCGCAGAACGGTGGACGAATAGTTGTACAGCACCGTCGCAGGGATGCCCAGGAAGATGATGCGGATGTAACGCACGGCATTCTCCAGCAGCTCCGCCGGGGTGTGGATGAGCTGCAGCAGCGGGGCTGCAACGAGAGTCGTGCCCACCGCAAAGACCAGACTCATCCCCACGCAGAGCACGGCACCGTTGAACAGGTACTTGTGCAGGTCATCCCGGTCCTTTGCGCCGAAGCTCTCGGCCACCGGGATGCCGAAGCCGTTGCAGGTGGCCAGCACGAAGCCCACGATCATAAAATTCAGCGAGTAGGTCGTGCCCACCGCGCCCAGCGCATCGGTGCCGATGCAGCGCCCCACGATGATCGTGTCCACAAAGCTGTACAGCTGCTGGAACAGTGTTCCCAGCACCAGCGGCAGGGCGAACTGCAAAATGCGGGTCAGCGGCCGGCCGACGGTCAGGTCGGTGGTGCCGGAACCCTTTTTCTTTGTTTCCTCCATAAAATGCTCCTCCAAGGTGTGTGATAGGGCCAGTATAGCGCATTCTGCCCAAAAAGCGTTAGGCTTTTTTTATGAGAAACCCAGACGAATTTTGGATGAGATGCAAAACGGGAGCCTTCCGCACCGTGCGCGAAAGGCTCCCGTCCTCTTTGTTACAATACGCCGAAACCGACCACGCCCAGCGCGGCCGCGATGCCGATGACCTTCGGCACGCTCATCTTTTTCTTTTGCAGCAGCCAGAAGCAGAGCAGGCCGATGGCGATGCCGACAAAGCGGATGCCATCCCCGCCTGCGTAGGTGCTCAGGCTCAGGCTGAGCAGCACCTCCAGGATCATGCCGATGCAGAGCGGCTTGACGACTTTCATGATCCACCCCATGACCTTGCTGGTGCGGAACTTTTGGAAGAAGACCGCCGCCGCCAGCGTCAGGGTGAAGGCCGGGCTCAACACGCCCAGCACAGCCACCAGCCCGCCGATGGCACCCGCCGTCTGGGTACCTGCGAAGGTGGCACAGTTCACGCCCAGGCTGCCGGGGGTCATCTCGGCAATGGCGATGAGGTTGGTCAGGTCGTCGGCGCTCATCCAGCCGTGGCTGGACATCTCATCGAGGATGAGCGGGATCATCGAGGTGCCGCCAAAGCTCGTGAAACCAATGCGGGCGAAGGAAAAGAACAGCTGCACCAGCGTCTCAAGCATGTTCCTTCACCTCCATCCAGACCAGCGCGGCCACAACGCCCGCCAGGATCAGCACGATGTTGCTGATGCTCGTGAAGTGGCAGACGGCCAGCGCCGCCAGGCAGATGAAGACGCTCACCTTATCCTTCAGGGCCTCTTTGCCCAGCGAGATGGCCGCCCCGCCGATGATGGGCACCACCGCGCACTGCACACCCTGCAGCGCAGCCCAGACCCAGTAATTCGATTTGATGGCATCGTACGCCAGCGTGACCAGGCTCAGCACCACCACGGCCGGCAGCGCGATGCCCAGCACGGCCAGAACACCGCCCAGCACCCCAGCCATCTGGTAGCCGAACAGCATCGTGATGTTGGTGATCATGATGCCGGGCAGTGATTTGCCCACGGCCACCAGCTCCAGCAGCTCCTGCTTGGTCAGCCAGCGGCGCTTGTCCACGAACTCCTGCTCCATCTGGGCCAGGATGCTCCATCCGCTGCCAAAGGTGAAGGAGCCGATCTTAATAAAGTATGCAAAGATCAGAAGCGCCATCTTCACGCGGGAGGTCTGCTCCGGGGCGGCTTCGGTCTTTTTTTGTGCGGTTCTATGAATTGCTTTTTCCAACATCCATTCCTCCTGTTTCTGACAATAGGGTATCACAGGGGATTGCATTTTTCAAATATATGTTTTATGATAGAATCCATAGGTTTTTCTTATGGAACGGAGGTGCCGTATGAACTGGAACCAGCTGCGCTATGTTCTGACCATCGCGGAGGAAAAAAGCATCACCCGCGCGGCCCAGAGGCTTTACCTGACCCAGCCGTCCCTTTCGCTGAGCCTGAAGGCGCTGGAAGAGGAGCTGGGCACCCCGCTGTTCACCCGCGGACCCGACGGGCTGGAGCCCACCTACGCGGGCAGCCTGTTCTGCGCCTGGGCTGCGGAGACCGACATCTCTTTCGGGCGGCTGAACGACAAGCTCAGCGACATCGCTTCCGGCCGGCGCCAGCTGCTGCGGCTGGGCGTCAGCCCCCACCGGGGCAATCTGCTGCTGCCCACCATCCTGTCGGCGTTTTACCGGCAGTTCCCCAGCTGCGAAGTCCACACGGTGGAGCTTTCCACCACCCTGCTGCGCCTTCAGCTGGACGCCAAACAGCTGGATTTCATCGTGGACGTGCCCAGCCCCGACACCGTGACCTACTGCAACGAGCTGCTGCTGAACGAGCCCATCCTGCTGGCCGTGCCCCGGTCGTTCCTGCCCCGCATCCAGCCGCAGAGCGGTGCGCTGGAGCTGAACGCCCTCAGCGGCGAGCCATTCATCCTGCTGCCGCCGGAGCAGATGCTGGGCGGCATCTGCCAGAAAATGTGCGAGCAGGCGGGCTTTCTGCCCGACCTGCGGCTCCAGTGCAGCAGTGTGGAGCGCGCGCTGAGCCTGGCCGCGCAGCAGCTCGGCATCACCTTTGCGCCGCTGATCTTTGCCCAGCGGCAGTTCTACGGCGAGGAGCTGCGCTACTTCCACATTGCCAGAGTCGAGACCAGCCGCCCGCTGGCCCTCGTCTACCCCCGCAGCAGTTACCAGAGCGCCCCCCTCAAGGCCATGCTGGAGCTGTTCCGCATTCAGGTGCCGAAGCTCTATGGTTTATAAAAACAGAAACCCTCTCAGTCTCGCATTCGCTCGCCAGCTCCCCCAATGGGGGAGCTTTGATGCTGCCCTAAGTCAACATCAAAACCTCGCCCTTCGGGAGAGGTGGCATTGCGAAGCAATGACGGAGAGGGTTTCTATATTTTACCCGTGCGGGATGCCGCGGCGGCGGTAGTGTTCTTCCTTGTCGTCGTACATGCGGATCTCGGCCTGCTTGATGAGGGCTTCGAGCTGGATGCCGCCGGCGCTGCAGGTGGCACAGCCCACGGCGACCGAATAGCCGTTGGCCTCCACATTGGCCACAAGCTGGCTCATCCGTTCCCGCACCGTGCGGGGCGGCTCGTCCACCACAAAGGCTACGAATTCGTCGCCGCCGATGCGATAGCTGTCCTTGATGCCGAACTGCCGGACCATCTCCTGAGCCACCGTCTTGAGCATGACGTCGCCCGCATTGTGGCCCTTGGTGTTGTTCAGCTCGTGCAGGCCGTTCACATCCACATAGACACAGCTCAGGGTGTTGGAACAGCGCAGCGGATATTCGTTCATGTGGTTCTCGTAGGCGTTGCGGTTGGGAATCTGGGTGTTCAGGTCGGTCTCTGCGATGACCTTCAGCTTGCAGCGCGCGACGACATTGTCCGTCAGGACGCGGATATAGTATGTGGAAAGCACACAGCCCATCAGCCCGAACAGGACGGCATTGAATACATCCCTGGGCACGAGGGCCGGGTCTTTGAAGGTCACAGAACAGCCGATGAACAGCGCTTCGTAGATCACCGTGCGCAGGATATTCCCGATGGCCGGGCGGGTGAACAGCATGGGCAGCACCACCGCAACGACATGGAAGCAGATGGCCGGTTCATCCGGGTAAGCAAAGCAGCCCAGATAGAGGCTCAGCAGATAGCAGATGCCCATAAAACTGTCCGCACAGATGGAAAGGACGATGTTGCTGTTCTGGCAGCTCTGCACCGTACACAGCAGCACCAGCGCACAGGCCAGCGCAATGATGTAGGCGATGAAGCCGCCTGCCAGCGATTTGACGGCGCAGCACACCGCCAGCGCTATGAGCAGGAACACGATCTCCACGGTGAGAAAGAAGAAGAGCTTTTCCAGGTTTTCCTTCCGGATCTCGTCCCGGCAGTTCCGGTAGACATCCGGCATCGCGCCGCCATAAAACAGGAGATTGCGCAGTTTTTCCATCGGCCTTTCCTCCTCAGCGTGCGGTTTCGCAGTTTTCTATGCACTCGTACCAGTTATTGTATCACACAGAAGAAAGAAATGGAAGTTTTTATCTCATTTTTTTATTCCGCAGCGTGGTATGCTTGCAGATAGACCTTTTTTCGCTCAGCATCCAGCTTTTGGGCCAGCACTTTGCAGAAGGTCTCGTCCCGGAACAGCGCCACCACGTCCGGTGCATAGCGGGTGCCGCTCTGGGCCTGCAGCTCCCCCACCAGTGTGCGCAGGGGCTTGGCCCGGTTGTAGCAGCGCCCGATGTTGTCGGTGGCGGCATCCAGCGCGTCCGCCACGGTCAGCACATCCACGATGCCCTTGATGTCCTGCGGGCAGGGCGGCACATCTCTGGGGTAGCCGCCCTGTCCGTTGTAGAAGCAGTGGTGATAGAGCGCCGCCGGGGCCAGATGCTCTTCGTACCCGGCCTCCCGCAGCAGACTGAAGCCAATGACCGTGTGGCTCTGGATGCAGCAGAATTCTTCCTCCAGCAGGCTGCGGCTGTTGGTGTCGATGTACATGATGACCGCGCTCTTGCCCACATCGTGGTACAGGCCGCATTCATAGGCGGTCTGCAGCAGCTCCGGCTTCCGGGCCTGCACTTCGGTTGCGGTCTTGCAGCCCAGCAGGCCGATGAGGGCGGCGGGGTCGGTCTCGATCATCCGCCGGAGCAGCACTCTGGTCAGGTGCGCCACCATCGTGGAGTGCACATAGGTCGGCTTGTGGCCGGAGAGAATGCTCTCCAGGATCTTGCGGTTGTCTATTTCCCTGGTATCCGACTGCGCCGTGATGAGTTCCCGGATGGCCATGCTGGCCACGCGGGGGTATTCATTGCCCGGCATCTCGACCAGATACCGGTGGACCGCCGCCCGCTCCTTTGCAATGCGGTCAGCCAGCTCGGCGCAGTCCTGCTCGCTCAAAAATGCTTCATAATAAAAGAGATAGGCCGAACCGGTCAGGTTGCGGTTGATGCCGTCCGGCGAATAATCCTGTTCGCCGGTCTGGCCGATCATCTCCAGCAGATCTTCCACGACGGCACGGGCCGTGCCTTTTCCGGCATGGTAGAGTGCCGCATGGTAAAAGTAGCTCACCCGCCAGTTCTGCTGGCGGGATTCCTCTCCCGCGTTCTTTTTCTGATGCTTGTAGACATAGGAGGCCGACCGCAGCACCCGCTCTGCGACCTCAGGGTCATTGCAATGGCGCAGATAGGCCATCAGGGTCATCTGGTCCATGTGCATGGAATAGGTGAACCGTGCCCAGGGGATGTCCGGGTCCAGCTTCTGGTAATAGGGCGATGTGATGATGCTCATCGCCAGGTCGAACAGCTCCATATACCGATGGCAATCCTCTTTCGTCTGGCGTGAGACCGCCAGCCGGATGTTGCCCACGCACCGGATGATGTACTGCCGGGTCTCCCGGTCCAGCTCTTCATACCGGGCAATGTAGTCGGCCCCCTCCAGAAAGAAGGCATGGATGCGCGGCCACAGCAGGTTGACGTCGTGGTCCTCATCCCGCACATTGATATAGTGCAGGGTGATGCCGTTGTAGTACAGCTCCCGGACGATCATGGGGACATCGTCGCGGAAGCGGGCCGCCTTCAGCAGCAGCTCGTGGATCTTGTAGGCCACGCCGCAGTCCTCGCTGTTGGCATAGTTGAACAGCCTGCCTGCCGCCTCTTCCAGCTCGGCGATGTCGCTGTCGGACAACGTTTTCGCGTCCCGCGTGTAGACCAGCTCCCCCAGCAGGGCGTTGTTCTCCTTCATCAGGTCGAAGCAGCGCACCGCGTTGCCCTGGATCGCCTCCAGCAGGAATTCCGGAGCTGTTTCCGGCGGGAACTGCGGGTGGGAGAGGGTCCGCACCCGGCGAAGATTCTGGATATAGCGCTCCCATTTCTGCTGATTCGACTCTTCCATCCGGACGCATCCCCTTTCCACTCAAAACTGGAACCTTTTTGTAAACGTTTCAGGTTTTATTATACGGTACATTCGTGGAAAAAGCAATAAAATCCGACCAATTGTTACCCCCCCCCCGACAAAAAAATTACGTTTTTTTAAGCAGAAGTGGAAGATTTTTCCTTATTATCTTAAGTTTCCAGCCAGTTTGCTTTCCATGCGTAACCCACCATCATCAACGCACCCAGCCCCCACGAGACGGGATACAGCAGGAAGATGCCGTCGATGCTGGAAAAGAAGGGCAGCACCCACTGGATCCACCCGATGCGGAACACACACAGCGAGACCAGCAGCACCACCATGGGCGGAATGGTCTTGCCGGTGCCGCGCACGGTGCCCGCCAAACCATGCAGGATGCTCAGCTCCCAGTAGAAGGGGCAGAAGTAGTGCATGGCCGTGCAGCCAAAGGCGACGACGTCCTCTTCGTGGGTGAACAGGTGCATGATGGGGTCCTGGAAGGCCAGCAGCAGCACACCGGTGAGGATGGTGTAGACGACGCCCATGCCCAGCGTGACCCACAGGCTCTTCTTCACACGGTCGAGCTTGCCCGCGCCGAAGTTCTGCCCCACGAAGGTGGTGGCCGCCATGCTGAAGCTCATGATGGGCAGGATGTTGAAGCCGTCCACCTTCATATAGGCCGCGAACCCGGCCATGGCAGCGGCACCGTAGCCGTTGACGCTGGCCTGCACCAGAATGTTGGACAGCGAGATGACCATATTCTGGATGCCGGTGGGCAGGCCCACCTTGATGATGCGGACGGCCATTTTGCCGTGCACCCGGATCTCTCTGGCCGTCACGCGGTAGTCGTCCTGGACCCGCATCAAAAAGCGCAGCGCCAGCACACAGGAAACCAGCTGGCTGATGTCGGTGGCAATGGCCGCACCAGCCACACCCATCCGCAGCCCCGCGATGAGCACGAGGTCGAGGAGGATGTTCGTGCCCGATGCGATGCCCAGATAGAGCAGCGACCGCTGGGAGTTGCCCGCCGCATTCAGGATGCCCGCCGCCATGTTGTACACGATGCTGAACAGCACACCGCCGAAGTAGATCTGCATATAGGTCACCGCGTCCTCCAGCACCTCCGCCGGGGTATCCATGGCCGTGAGCAGGGCACGGCTGACGAGGATGCCGCCGATGGTCAGGATGAGGCCCAGAAGCACGGCCAGCGCCAGCGCGGTGTGCACGGCCCGCTGCGCATCTTCGCGGTCCTTCGCGCCAAGATACTGCGCCACCACGACGCCCGCACCCACTGCGATGCCCTGACTGAAGCCGATGAGCAGGAAGATGGGCGAGCCACTGGAGCCGACGGCTGCCAGCGCATTGCTGCCCACAAAGTTGCCGACGATGATGGAGTCGGCGGTGTTGTACAGCTGCTGAAGCAGGTTGCCCAGGATCAGCGGCACGGAAAACAGCAGGATGCTCTTCCAGATGCTGCCCTCCGTCATCAAACGGGTCTTTTTCTTCTGCGGTTCCAAAACGGTTGCTGCCACGATGTTCCTCCTGAAGTATCTTGCTTTATTTAATAAGTACCAAATAATTTAATCTTACAACCATTGGCCGCGCTTGTCAAACAAAAGCAGAAAAAACAGGAAGACCGGCCCTCCGCTGCTTGCAAAAGGTCGGTCTTCCTCTCGTGCTTCATGATCCTCCGGAGAACGCCGATGTTTTCTCGTTTCTTCTGAATATCAGGCCATCTTCAGGACGCCTGCCTGCACCAGACGCTTGCGCAGCAATGCGCCCACGACGCAGGAGACCACGATCTTGGCGAGGTCCAGCGCGATGAAGGGATAGACGCACACCGAGAGTGCGTAGCCCAGCTCACACTGCATCTGGAACACGAACCATGCCGTGCCCAGCACGTAGCAGGCCGCGTCGCCCAGCACCAGACCGATGCCGGAGACCACCGGATTGCCGTTGCTCTTCTCGATGAACAGGCCGCCGATGAGCGCCAGCAGCAGGTAGCCCACCAGATAACCGCCGGTGGGGCCGGCGAGCTTGGCCAGGCCTGCGCCGTAGCCGGAGAAGACCGGCACACCGATCAGGCCGATGCACAGGTACACTGCCACGCTCAGGGTGCCGAACTTGGGGCCCAGCAGCCAGGCGGTCAGGCAGATGACAAAGTTTGCCAGCGAGATGGGGACGGCTCCGATGGGCACCGTCAGCGGGCCAAGAACACACATCACAGCTGCCATCAGCGCCGTGACTGCCATTTGATACGTCGTCAGTTTCTTCTCCATGATTCCCCTCCGATATTCGGGTCGATATTGTCGTTGTTGTCGGTCACGTTCGCCAGTATACCCCGGCCCGCCGCAAATGGTCAACACAAAATTTCAGTCAGGGTTTACAATCCGCGATTCTGCTTGCCAAACGGCCCGCCGCCCACTATACTGGAAGCAGAATCTCCAAGGAGGCGTATCACATGGGCGGAGGACATCTTTCCCGGCCGGATTTCGGGATGCCGCTGCCGGACCCGGCACACCCGCTGACCGAATTTTACCTGCTGCTCCAGCATGGGCTGGACCGCGAGGGCGTGTTTGCGCTGCCCGCACTCTGGGCAGACTTTCAGGCACCGGCCCGGCGCATCTACGCCGACGAGGCCGAAGCCTTCCTCACCCTGCGCGAAACGCCCG
>ERZ791906.1013-NODE-1013-length-23205-cov-3.918488_pt1 | contig 23205 bp, 16 predicted proteins | sample MGYA00510146_ERZ791906 | MGnify/ENA primary metagenome ERZ791906 (study PRJEB30046, sample SAMN00792096) | human gut metagenome | study: EMG produced TPA metagenomics assembly of the A metagenome-wide association study of gut microbiota in type 2...
TATTCTTATCTCTTATAAGCTTCGCAGCCTCAACCATATTCCTTAGGCTGGCATCTGTCTCCGGCACCCCTCTTGTCTTTAAACCGCAATCAGGATTTACCCATAGCTTATCCTTTTCAATCTTCGTAAGCATTATACTAAGCGCATTCACAATCTCCTGCACGTCCGGTACACGCGGAGAATGGATATCGTACACTCCAGGTCCGACCTCCGTCTCAAAATGCTTCTCCCTCAGCGCATCCAATATCTGAAGGTTGGAACGTGAGGCTTCAAACGTAATCACATCCGCATCCATGTCATCAATCGCCGTAATAATGTCCGTAAACTCACTGTAGCACATGTGAGTGTGTATCTGCGTCTCCGGCTTAACTCCACTGTGGGTCAGGCGGAATGCCGGGATTGCGAAGTCAAGGTATTCTGTATACCAGTCCGATTTGCGAAGCGGCAGCTTCTCCCTCAAGGCTGCCTCATCAATCTGGATAATTCTGATACCGTCAGCTTCAAGGTCAAGCACCTCGTCCCTGATTGCCAGTGCAATCTGCGCTATTGATTCCTTTATCGAAATGTCCTCCCTTGGAAATGACCAGTTCAGGATAGTGACCGGTCCTGTGAGCATACCTTTCATAGGCTTCTTGGTAAGTGACTGTGCATAGACGGACCATTCAACCGTTATAGGATTCCTGCGGTATACATCACCCCATATAATCGGCGGCTTCACGCAGCGTGTTCCGTAGGACTGCACCCATGCCTTCTGCGTGAACAGAAATCCGCCCAGAGCTTCACCGAAATATTCCACCATATCATTTCTCTCATACTCACCATGCACCAGCACATCAAGTCCGATTTCTTCCTGCCATGCCACACACTCAGCAATTTTCTTCTTATTAAAAGCTATGTATTCCTCCCTTGAAATATCTCCACGCCTGTAAGCTGAACGGTTTGCCTTTACGTCCTGTGTCTGCGGGAATGAGCCGATTGTGGTTGTCGGAAACTCCGGCAGGTTAAACACCATTTTCTGCCTGCTCTGACGCTCACTTCTCTTCGGCAGTCTTATATAATCATTTTCCCCGACACTCTCAAGCCTCTGCTTTACCTGCTCATTTTCACAATCCCTCTTCACGGTAAAAAGCTGCTGATTATCAATGTATGCTTCTTCCGATGTGTAATCATCCGAATCCGCAAGAATCCCCAGCTCATGAAGCTCACCCAGCTTTTCCTCCGCAAATGCGAAATGGGACAGATAGTCCTGAGAAAGACTGTGCTCATGCTTTAACGTATATGGGACATGAAGCAATGAGCAGGAAGTCGATAGCACGACATTTATATTCTTTTCTTTAAGCTGTGCCAACGTCTTTAATGTGCGGTCGTAGTGATTTCTCCAGATATTTTTTCCGTTCACAAGCCCCGCAAACAGCAGCTTGTCCTGTGGAAAACCATATTTTTCAATCAGTTTGACCGTCTCCCTGCCCTCTATGAAATCAAGCCCTATTCCGTCAAACGCCATTCCGGTCAGGTTCGCGTAAATATCCCTCACATCTCCGAAATAGGTCTGGAGCAGTACCCTGCAGCCGTTTTTGCAAGACAGCACCGCATCGTATATTCTGCAAAACAGCTCGATATCCTTATCATCCATATCCTGCACAAGCGCAGGCTCGTCAAACTGTATCCACGCCACCTGATTTTCGGCGCAGCTTTTAAGAAGCTCCTTATACGCCTTTATGAAATCATCCACATAATCAGCCGCCGCCCTGCTGCCCGTAAATCTGCACAGCCTGAGCATCGTATACACGCCGATTACTACGGGCTTTGTATCAATTCCAATCGACTTCGCCTGCTTATACTCGTCTAAAAGCTTACTCCCATACAGCCCGATAACCGTGTCGTCCTCGACCTCCGGGACAATATAGTGGTAATTGGTGTTAAACCACTTCTTCATGGCAAGCGCCTTCACATCTCCCGAGTCCCCCTGATATCCGCGCGCCATCGCAAAATATGTATCCAGCTCTGACAACTTTAATTCCTTGTAACGCCCGGGAACAATTCCAAGCATCACCGCCGTATCCAGAACCGCATCATAGTGTGAGAAATCATTGCTGGAAATATAGTCAATCCCCGCATTTCTCTGCATGCTCCAATGAATTTTCCTCAACTGTGCTGCTGTCTGCAGCAGCTCCTGTGCACCGATTTCCCCTCTGAAATATTTCTCGGAAGCGAATTTTAATTCTCTTAATGTACCAATTCTCGGAAACCCAATTACCGATGTCTGCATAATAATCCCCTTTTCCGGGCAGGCTGCCGCACCGCCCTCCAACAATATTTTCTCTAATTATAATGGGCGGTCAGGTTATTGAAAAATATATAATTTTATACAGTTGTAATAGTTTAAAACTATGTCAGTCAAATGCAGCTCTCAGCCTTCTAATTTTCCCCGTCCAAATTATCCCTCTCCTCAAGCAGTATCTTTTTAAGCTTCTTAGCTGCAACACTCATAGGACGTTTTACATCATAGACCATACAGATATCGCGCCTTGGAATTTCCTCGTTCAGGCATATCTGCACTATCTCATGCCTCCTGATTGCCTGCTCCGCCATCGGTTGCGGGATAAATGCAAGCCCCAGCTCGGCTTTTACCAACGGCAGTATCTGGTCCGTGGTAGCTGCCTCCGTATCGAGCTTCATCTCAAGACCGTGCGCCATGAAAAACTGATAATAGAACTGGTAGGTCATCGTCTCCCTTCCAAGGCATATAAACGGATAATTCAAAATCTCCGCCAGGCTGAGCTCCTGACTCCCCAGCGCCGTGAAGGTCTTTCCTCCTACCAGTATCTCGCTAAAAGCCTGCAGTTTTACCTCCCTAAGCGGCTCCTTTGCGGTCGTCGGTGTCGTCACAACCGCGAAATCAATCTCCCCGCTCTTGACGGACTGCACCGCCTGCGGGGTTGAATGATTATATATCTTTATCCTTATTCCCGGGTATTCCATATGAAACCTTTTGAGTTTTTTGAGAAGATATATATTAAGCGCCGTCTCGCTTGCCCCGATTGCGATGCTGCCATGCTCCAAATCCGCATACTCCATCATCTCGTCCTCCGCGGTCTGTAGAATGGAAATCGCCGCTGCGACTCTTGTGTAGAGCCTTTCCCCCTCCGGCGTCAGGCGCACTCCCCTGTTCGTCCGGATAAACAATGTGCATTGTGCCGCACTCTCAAGACAGTTCATTGCCCTCGTGATATTGGGCTGGCTGTTCCCGAGCGCATGTGCAGCCTTTGTGAAGTTGCTGTATTTTGCAACATAATAAAAAATTCTGTAATACTCAAAATTAATATTCATATTCGCCTCTGTGATAATTTAAAATTATTGCTGTCATATCAATAATACTTTTTACATATCTCTGTACGTTCATTATAATGAACGCTGGTTAAAAAAACAATGCAAAGAAGCACAATAAAGGAGGACAAAACATGCTGACAGCAGTAACAGGCATAAACTGGGGCGACGAAGGAAAAGGCAGGGTCATCGACCTGCTGGCTGAGAAGGCTGATATAGTCGTCCGCTACCAAGGCGGCAACAACGCCGGACACACCGTCGTAACCGGGCAGGGGAAATTTATTCTCAATCTTCTACCTTCCGGCATACTTCATTCCAAGGTAATCTGTATATTAGGCGATGGTATGGTGGTAGACCCGGAGCATCTGTCAAAGGAGATTGCACAAATCCGTGAGAAGGGAGTGCTCGTAACCCCTGACAACCTGAGGCTCTCCTCAAGGGCTACCATATCCATGCCTTGGCACCGCGCACAGGACGAGCTTGAGGAAAGCCGTCTTGCAAAAACAGGCGCAGCCTTCGGCTCGACAAAACGAGGAATCGCCTACGCCTACAGCGACAAATACAGGAAAAAGACAATCCGTATGGGTGACCTGCTCCACCTCGATGAACCTCGCATACAGGCGCGCCTTAAAATGATGCTCGACTCAAAGAACCTTGAGCTGTCGGGCTGCTACCATCAGGAGCGCATGTCCTATCCGGCTCTGCTCTCATGGTGTGAGAAGCAGGCAGTTCTTTTTGCTCCATATATATGTGACACAGGCAGCTACCTTGAAGCCGCTCTCAAAAACGGAAAAAATGTGGTCTTAGAAGCCCAGCTCGGCGCAATGAGAGATATCGATTACGGTATCTTCCCATACACCTCGAGTTCATCAACCATATCTGCCTATGGTCCTATAGGTGCAGGCATACCGGGTGAACATCTCAATCAGGTTGTCGGTGTACTGAAGGCCTACTCAACCTGCGTCGGTGCCGGTCCATTTGTTGCCGAGAGGGCAATGCCTGAGGCATGGATGGAGGCTCTCAGAAAATCCGGCGGTGAGTACGGAGCTGCCACCGGCCGTCCGCGCCGTGTCGGTCCGTTTGATGCCGTTGCAAGCCTTTACGGGCTGAAATGTCAGAAAGCCGACAAGATTGCCCTTACCAAGCTTGACGTACTCAGCAGCCTGGACGTGATACCGATAATTGTAGGCTATCGTCATGGCGATGAGACGACCACCTGTTTTGACCCTCTCGAGGATCTGGACTCATGTGAGCCTATAGTTGAATATCTCCCGGGCTGGAAGGAGGACATATCGGCATGCACTGACTATAACGACCTTCCCGACAAGGCAAAGGCATATATAACCCGTCTGGAAAAACTGCTTGAACATGAAATACAGTTTATTTCCGTAGGCGCAGAACGAAACCAGTATTTATTAAAGGGAGAATGGCTATGAGACACTTGATTGATCCACTGGATTTTACACTTGAAGAAACTCTGAAAATATTGAACCTTGCTGACCGAATTTCAGCAAATCCATCAGCATATTCACACGTCGCTGACGGAAAGAAGCTAGCAACACTCTTCTACGAGCCGAGTACGAGAACACGCCTCTCCTTCGAGACAGCCATGTTAAACCTCGGCGGTCAGACCTTGGGCTTCGCCGGAGCCGGGCAGTCCAGCGCCACCAAGGGCGAAACCGTCGCTGATACTGCGCGCGTAGTAAGCTGCTACGCCGATATCATAGCTATGCGCCATCCAAAGGAGGGAGCACCTCTTCGCGCCTCGGTATACTCTGGCGTACCTATTATAAATGCGGGTGACGGCGGTCACAATCACCCTACACAGACACTTATCGACATGATGACGATACGCCAGCGCAAAGGGCGCCTGGATCATCTCACCGTAGGCTTCTGCGGCGATTTAAAGTTCGGACGCACCGTTCACTCGCTCGTGAACAGCCTCGTCAGATACCCGGACAATCAGTTTTATTTTATCTCCCCAAGCGAACTTTGCGTGCCCGAATACCTGATTGAGGACACATTGAAGCCGGCAAAGGTTCCCTATCACGAGGTTGATGACCTTGAGGACACTCTTCCCAAGCTCGATGTCCTGTATATGACGCGCGTACAGAAGGAACGTTTTTTCAACGAGGAGGACTATGTCCGCCTAAAAGGAACATACATGCTCACCAAGGAAAAGCTTGAGCTTGCGCCGGCAGACATGCCCGTGCTTCACCCGCTTCCGAGAGTAGATGAGATATCACTTGATGTCGATTCTGACAAGCGCGCAGCTTACTTCCAGCAGGTGCAGAATGGTGTCTATGTCAGAATGGCGCTTATCATGGCACTGCTCGACATTCCCGACCCGGTAACAGGAGAGGAGGTTTTATCATGTTAAATGTGGAGTCCATTCAGAACGGAATAGTAATCGACCATATTACTGCAGGAAAAGGTCTTGAAATATACAAGTTTCTCCATCTTGAAAACATCAGCCGTTCCATTGCACTTCTCCAGTATGTGAAAAGTGAAAAATACGGCAAAAAGGATTTAATAAAAATTGAGGGCTCGGACACGCTGCCACAGCTTGATATTCTCGGCTATCTCGATGACAAAATTACACTCATCTATATAAAAGACGGCAAGGTCGTACAGAAGCTTCACCCCGTCCCGCCGATAGAACTGCGGAATGTCATCAGGTGCAAAAACCCGCGCTGCATCACCAATCTCGAGGCAAACTGTGAGCACATATTCAGAATGTCCTCGTCAAAGAAATACAGATGCATCTACTGCAATCAGGAGATAATCACAAGGCAATAATTGTCAAAGGATAAACATTCAACCGTTTGTAGTAGGGAATTTCAACAATTTCCCCATTATATAAAAAACGCAGTCCCCAAAAAACGGGAACTGCGTTTTTCACGTCCGTATTATATGATGGCTGCTTTCACGAAGCCTCAGGACTTAGTCTTAATTTTTCTTAACTCCCAGTGTCACCTGCTCGCCGTTGATATCCCACTCCTTGGTATATCCGTCAAGTGCGCCTGTGACAACCTTGGTAGCAAGTATTTCCGTGGTAATCTGGTCCGCCTTGGCATCGAGAAGTGCCTTAATCTTGTCGCTTCCGTCTGCGTAGATTGTGATTGTATCCATTACCTCGAAGCCTGCTTCCTTTCTCATGGTCTGAATCTTGCTCACAATCTCACGGAGGAAGCCTTCCTCAATAAGTTCAGGTGTGAGGTTAGTGTCAAGCACTACCGTGACACCGCTCCATGAGTCTGATACATAGCCCTCTGTCTGTGCTATCTCGATAAGGAGGTCATCCTTGGTAAGCTCTACCTTCTGACCATCAAAGTCAAACTCAAGAGCACCCTTCTCATTGAGTGTATCCATCGCTGCGTTGCCGTCGATGCTCTTTAATGCACCCTGAATCTTTCCAAGAAGCTTGCCATACTTAGGTCCGACAGTCTTAAGCTGTGGCTTGAAGCTGTAGGAGCTGTATGCTCTAACGTCGTCAGTGAACTCGACGCTCTTTACATTGAGCTCGTCCTCGATAATCTCAACAAAGAACTCTGTGAGTGTCCAAGGAGCCTTAATGTACATCTTTCCGATTGGCTGACGATTCTTGATGTTGGCTGCATTTCTGCATGCTCTACCGATAACAACCGCTGAGAGGACATCCTCCATGCTCGCCTCAAGGTCTTTGTCAATCCAAGCCTCGTTGGCAACAGGGAAGCTGCAAAGGTGAATACTCTCAGGAGCGTTCTTATCCTGCTTTGCAACAAGATTCTGATAAATCTCCTCTGTCATAAATGGTATCATAGGAGCTGCTGCCTTGCAGAAGGTGACAAGCGTTGTGTAGAGTGTCATGTAAGCATTAATCTTATCCTGCTCCATGCCCTTTGCCCAGAAACGCTCACGGCAACGTCTTACATACCAGTTGGAAAGCTCGTCTATAAAGTCCTCAAGTACCTTTGCTGTCTCTGTAATCTTGTAGTTGGCAAGATTGTCGTCAACCGTCTTAACAACAGTCTGAAGCTTGGAAAGAATCCACTTGTCCATTACAGGAAGCTTATCGTACTCAAGCTTGTAATCATTTGCATTGAAGTTGTCAATATTAGCGTAGAGCACGAAGAAGGAGTATGTGTTCCAGAGTGTTCCAAGGAACTTTCTCTGTCCCTCCGTAACCGCCTTATCGTGGAAACGATTAGGAAGCCATGGAGCTGAGTTCTCATAGAAATACCATCTTATAGCATCTGCTCCGTGCTGTGAGAGTGCATCGAATGGGTCAACAGCGTTGCCCTTTGACTTACTCATCTTCTTACCCTCTGCATCCTGGACGTGGCCAAGAACGATAACATTCTTATATGGTGCCTTGTTAAATAAAAGTGTAGAAATTGCAAGCAGTGAGTAGAACCAGCCTCTTGTCTGGTCTACAGCCTCGGAAATAAAGTCTGCCGGGAACTGCTTCTCAAATAAATCCTTATTCTCAAATGGATAGTGGTGCTGTGCAAATGGCATTGAACCTGAATCGAACCAGCAGTCGATAACCTCAGGAACTCTCTTCATCTGCTTTCCGCACTTAGGACACTTGATAGTGACAGCATCGATATATGGGCGGTGAAGCTCAATGTCATCCGGACAGTTGTCGGACATGCTCTTTAACTCCTCGATGCTTCCGATAGAGTGCATGTGTCCGCACTCACACTGCCAGATATTGAGCGGAGTACCCCAGTAACGGTTACGGCTGATACCCCAGTCCTGAACATTCTCAAGCCATGCGCCGAAACGTCCTGTACCGATTGTCTCAGGTATCCAGTTGATTGTCTTATTGTTAGCAATCAAGTCATCCTTAACGGCTGTCATCTTGATAAACCAGCTCTCTCTAGCATAGTAGATAAGCGGTGTATCACATCTCCAGCAGAAAGGATAATCATGCTCGAACTTAGGTGCGTCAAAGAGCTTGCCCTCTGCCTCTAAGTCCTTTAATACCAATGGGTCTGCCTTCTTGACAAACAATCCGGCATAAGGTGTCTCCTTTGTGAGTTCACCCTTTCCGTCTACGAACTGTACGAACGGAAGGTCATACTTACGTCCGACCTTGGCATCGTCCTCACCAAATGCAGGTGCAATATGAACGATACCTGTACCATCTGACATGGTTACATATCCGTCACAGGTAACGAAATGTCCCTTCTTGTTCTGCTTTGCAGCAGCCTCTCCCGCACATGCAAAGAGAGGCTCATACTCCTTGTACTCAAGGTCGCTTCCCTTATACTTTTCAAGTACCTCATAAGCAGGAACGGCAGGGGTACCCGCCTCCTTATCCTCTGCCTTGGCAAGTCCGCCAAGAACCTTGTCAAGAAGCGCCTCTGCCATATAGTAGGTGTAGCCGTCGGCAGCCTTTACCTTGCAGTATATCTCATCAGGATTTACACAGAGAGCCACGTTAGAAGGAAGTGTCCAAGGGGTTGTTGTCCATGCAAGGAAGTATGCGTCCTCACCCTTAACCTTGAAACGAACGATTGCCGAACGCTCCTTAACAGACTTATAGCCCTGTGCAACCTCGTGTGATGAGAGAGGTGTTCCGCATCTTGGACAGTAAGGAACAATCTTAAAGCCCTTGTATAAGAGCCCCTTGTCCCAAATCTGCTTAAGAGCCCACCATTCGGACTCAATAAAATCATTATGGTAAGTAACGTAAGGGTTATCCATATCAGCCCAGAAGCCTACTGTCGCGGAGAAATCCTCCCACATTCCCTTATACTTCCATACGCTCTCCTTACAGTGCTTGATGAACGGCTCAAGACCATATTCCTCAATCTGCTCCTTGCCGTCAAGACCAAGCAGTTTCTCAACCTCAAGCTCCACAGGAAGTCCGTGGGTATCCCAGCCTGCCTTACGCGGTACAAGATAGCCCTTCATTGTTCTGTATCTTGGAATCATATCCTTGATAACTCTTGTGAGCACATGTCCGATATGTGGCTTACCATTTGCGGTAGGTGGTCCATCATAGAACATATATGTCGGGCAGCCCTCCCTGATTTCCATGCTCTTCTTAAATACGTCGTTGTCCTTCCAGAACTTCTCGACAGCCTTCTCGCTCTCGACGACGTTACGATTTGCTGATACCTTATCGTACATCTTTAATTCCTCCATTTTCACAAAATAAAACCTCTGCACATTCTCATGGCAGAGGTCATAAAATACTCATCATATTCACCGACATACCATCATATGCGTTCCATGTAACGTATGGAATACGTCTGTATCTACTCATGTATACAATAACGCAAAACCGCATCCTGCTGTTTCAATCCATTTAGTATACATTTTCGTACAGCGACTTGGGAGTGATATTCAACATCGCCTTACTCGTACCGCAATCCCAGCACCTGCGGCTCTCTGTGACTTTCAGATGATATCTACTGTCTCCGTCATTGTCTTTAAATCTGTGATTATTCTAGTATAGGTTATTTAAAATTGCAAGCATTTTTTTCAACATAGTGTAACTTACCAATTTCACAGTTACTTTTCAGAGCCAACCTTCAAAAGGCTACTCCCCAAGATAAAGCATTACTCTGTCATTGATAATCTGCTGGACTTCCGCGATATTTTTACTGCCACTTAAAAATCCCTGCGCATCCTCAGTGACGATATCATATATATTTACATCATACCTTACATTATGTCCTGCCTTATCCACAAGCTCGCGCAGCAAAAGTGCCTGTTGGTCTGTCATTGGTTTCAACTCAACCGTTACTCCGTCCATAAGCATGCCTGAGGCGGTGCCGGCTCCAGCCATATCATTATTAATTATGTCATCAAAATATTTCTGAATAACCGGAAATCTGCTTGTATTTTTTTGGCTATCCTCACTGAAATAGCTCTTAACAAACTGCCAAGCTCCAGCCTTGTTATCCGACTGACTGCTTATCGCCATCTTATAATATGTCCTGATTTCTGCCGGTGCTCCACTGCCATCCGGATACCCTGCATACCTTATATCGCCTCCAAAATAGGTATCTAAAGTTTTTATCGTGTCGCAATTATTAATACTGGTACAGAATAAAAGTGTCTCATTATTTTCTAATAATTCCGGCAAAGACCTGTCATAATCATTCTCTTCCGGCACATCGGCAACAACAACAAGCATATCCGCAAATTCCTGCGAACCAAAATAACTTTCCCCTTTTTTATTATCATAAAACAGTGGCAACGAATGATATAACAATGTCTCCAGCACACGCTGTTGTGAATATCTGAAAAATGGACGTTCACATGGATGTTCTTCAAACAGCTTTTTTATTGAACTGTAATTCCACTGTTCATACATATCAAGAAGCGATGCCTTTCCAACCATCGTACTCAACGAAAAATCCGGACTTAATGCATACAACTTCCCATCATACTCCATAGCCGCCAGTACATTGGGTATAAATTCATTTCTCCCTAATTCTTCATCGCCATCCATGAACTCATACATATCCACTACTACATTTTTATCTGCCAGATTTTCGATATCTATATCACTATCCGATATCCAGAAAATATCTGCACCGTTTCCTGTAATCAAATCATTGTAGAAGCTCTGCATGGCTGTATCATAATCATCCCGGTTATAATATTCCTTTACGGTTACATAATAATCCTTATTATACCTGTTAAAATCCATTATCTGTTCACGATAAACAGAAGCCTCGGAAAATGTTGCCATGACCAGTTCTTTTCTTGTTTTCACCTCATCTATCGGTATTTTCCTTATATCTGCATACTCAATATTTACCCTATTGTCTGTCTGACCATTGGTATTCGTTTTTCTATTCGCTATTCTTATTCTATCCTCATTTATTATCGAAACTCCACTGCCATTATCAATTTCCACTCCATAGTCCCTTAAACAGACTACTTCTTCGCAGCTTAACAGTGCCACATCATATTTATATATATAATTACCTGACACTATGTACAGACTATTCTCCTCCGCCTGGTTCTGACCCACGAAATACACTTGACCGTCATATATGTCCGGAGCATTGTCAAGACGCACTCCCAGCCCCGACTGTCCAATATCTATACTCCATATATCAATATTATATTTAGTATTATTGCATATCACATACCAGCCCTGCGCCTTCGTAACCGCCAGTTTGGCAAAAGTCCTGATATTGTCCTGCTGTTCTATCACACAGAGCAGCTCTCCATTACTATCCGCAAATATTATCGACTGTCCGCTTATTATGCCTATACGCCCTTCGTCATCTATTTCAATATCATCACATGACAGGCTTATTCCATCATCTTTACATCTGTTATATAACCCCTGCAGATTAATTTCTTTTACATCAGAAAAATTCTTATCATACAGATATAATACATTATTACAAAACCTTACAAAGCCCTCACTATACTCAAAATATTTTCCCGGAGCACCAAGCTCCTTGTCACTGCTCTCCCCTGTTGCACTGTCAAAAATCATAAGAGTATCTTTTGTTCCGGAATTAAAAGTATGTTCCCTTGATATACAATACGTTGTATCTCCTGCCACAAACATATCAACCAGAAAATCAAGACTACTGTCTATCTCATATTCCTGCTTAGAAAATTCCGGCACATACACGGTGGCACTTTCATTATCTTCAATTTGAGGTTCAACATTACTGCCGTTCCGACAGCTGGTAAGCGTTGCTATGAGCGAGGCAATTATAATAGAGTATAATATTACAATATTCTTATTTTTTGTGTGCATAAAGCCCCCTTAGTAACGTGTTCTAGAGGTCATAGAAAAAACCTATAGAACACGTAATACTATCAATAACTTAAATTACCATATTCATCCACATAAAATGACTTTGAAACATTAAATCTAAGTTTCTCATATTCCATATCTATTGTCACAGTGATGTTACTACTATTACCATCAGCATTATGAGTTAATCCATATATAATTACTGTATGTCCATCAGGCACATCCGCTTCTGTAAGTTCTGCACCTGTAAACCATGACGTATATCCTTCTTCCCACGCATAATGCAAATCAAAGTAAACAACTATATCTGTGTTTGATATCCTTAGTCCAATGTGTTTTGTTTCCTGCTGTGAACGAGTTACACCAAAGGTATTGTAATCATTCGCTTCTACTACGTCTCCATCTGAGGCATAACATAAGGTACTTCCAAATATCAAAGTCATAGCTAAAATAAGTTCCATAAAAATTTTAAGTTTTTTCCTCATAGTTGATTCCTCTCTTCATTTAATATGTAGTCAAAGTAAAAATTCAAATAACAAATCCAGCTAGCTGTATTTCCAATATACATTAACTTAATTATACTTTCCATGACATCTCAATAATATTTATATTATCCAAATGTCATGGAAACATTTGATAATTACTGTTATAATATAGAAAATTATCAAATACGGAGAATTTTAATGATGAAGAGAACTTTTCATTGCATAATTGTATGCACTTTAATTATTTTAAGCACACTGCATATCCCAAAAAATGGAACAATAATATATGATAATAATTACAATATGTCTTTATTCTCCGATGACCTAAACAATAAAAGTGTCATTGAATAATCCCCATATTATTCCTTCTTGTTATTATCAATCCATTTCCTATAAAGAATCATTCGTTTATTTTCTCTCAAATACCACGCAAACTGATATGCACATTCACACAGTTCAATATCCTCCTCCGAAGCTCGCTTACCGCTCGTAACATTGTTCCATGGTATACAATATAAAAAAGTAGACAGTACATGTGTTCTTTCACATTCAAGTTCCAACCTTATGCCCTGTTCCGAATAATCATTTGACCTTAGATATTGCCCCATATTTCCAACATAATTAGCGCAACGCACCAATATACTTTCATAAATACCAGCCATCCCTCTGTTCATCCGGTCTCTGTCAGCAAATACCTTACATAAATTTTCATATATACTAAGGTTATCATAATTGCCAAGTCTGTCCATACATCCAAAATACGCATTAATTATCATAGCCTCTATATCTGTAAATATCGTTATTTTGTTGATATCTCCTATATGAAATCCCAACATTCTCTCATAATCAGAGGCACTCTTTTGATAGTTCACATTTCCAACTGCCTCATCCAGTTCTACTTTCTTGTATTTCAAAACCATTTCATTTATCTCTATCGATGAAGAAAGCTCATTGGATAATATTTTATATATTTCCTGTGCTGTGATGTAATCACTATGCAAGTTACACTGTACCAATGTATCCCACAGCCTGTGTACTTCCGGCTTTTTCGACACTATAACTCTCTCCCACAGTGCACCTTTTAAACCAACATTATCAAGCATTGCTACAGTTGTGCTGTATTTAGGTGAAACCTTGCGATTAATTATCCTGCTCACCGTCTCAGGTGAACATATACCTTCTGCCAGCTCTTGTACCGTTAATCCATGTATCCGTCTGCGCTCATCTATAAGCCTTTCCACCGGATAAAAAGCACAGCCTATGTAATATGGATACCACTCAAACAGATTATCTCCGATATCGTATCTTTTTCTCAGCCATTCATAACGCTTCAAAAATATATCCCATTTTACATCATCGTCCATTCCCAACACTTTAAGAAGAACCTGTCTTTTCTTAAGCAATGGACATAAAAAATGGACTCTTGAAGTGTCTCTCAATACTTTAAGTGCCTCATCACATTCCTCAAGCCATCTGTGTCTCGCATAATTTCCCATCATCTGAGGTGTATTCACACACAGGATTTCATATACCGTCTTAGGATAGATACATGTAATAATCCATTTGTCTATGTCATTCTTTTTACAGTATGCAAGCAGCTTTTCATAAAGTGAAATCGATTCTTCCTTATTTCCTGTAGCTGCCTTCAATCTTGCCACATTAGCAATTATAAAATATTCATACAAAGATATACACATAAAGGAATCACAACTGATATAATCCGGCATAGTACATCCCGCCGCCTTACTATACATCTCAAGCGCCTTCAATGTTTCACCGCGAAGTTCTAACAATCTAGCCTGCATGTATACAACAAACTGCTCATTAAGCCGGCTTTTATCACAATATTTATCTGAATATTCCTTTATTGCAATTTCTATTTTTTCTAAATCAGCTGACCTAATATATTCAAGCACATTGAATCTGGCTTGCATTTCATCATACTCGTCCCTACACAGATATTTTCCTGCCTTACTTCCGCTTATGCCAAGTCTTCCCAGCACAGCCATCACAAGATGTATATCTCCTGTATAATTTCCATTTTCTATCCTGCTGTATACACTCTGCTCACAAATTCCTCTATGTACCACCTCAGCAGTTAGTCCACGCCTATTTCTCTCATAGGCTATCATATTTCCGATGTACTCAGTTTCCATTCTTCACCATTATTCCTAAGTATATTCCATTCTCAAAAAATATCTCTAGATTATAACGACATTAAATATATTAATCCTCATTTCTGAGCAAGACAAATAGCCAAAGCCATGCTTGCATGACTTGTTATAATAATGCAAAAACCTCTGCACATTCTCTTTGCAGAGGTTATAAAATGCTTATCATATACGTTCCATATAACGTATAGAATGCATATGTATCCACTGTCCTAGTCATAGTCTTTAAATCTGTGATTATACTAGTATAGCTTGTTTAAAACTGCAATCATTTTTTACTTCAAAGGGACAATTTTTTTGTTAATATCATGCCTCCATTACTTATATTGTATATTTTATCTGCAATTTTATCGTACTTACTATTATGGCTGATTACAATAATCAAACTATTATTCTTAATCTGTCCAAGATGAACTTCAAGGATTCAGGTATTTAATGTTATGGTTAAGCACATATAGGCTATCCTTATAATCTTGTCTACAAACTAAAAAAGCCCTTATATCCCAAGTTCCAAACATTTAATTTATCTGAAAGCCTGTAAATTATGATTTTCTATTAGAATAATCCGGCTGATAGGTATCTAAGACTACGCTTACCAGCCTGTTTTATTAATACGATATATTTCAAGTAAAGACATTTAAAAACATCATTATTAAGAGTATTTCATACTATCAGTCGGCTTTTGTAAATAATAATTAACTCACCAACACTTTATAAACACCCTTACCCTGTGAAATTCATTTTTTATGCTTTTTGACGAAAAATATATAATTAACAGGTTCCGGCAAAATAACTGCGATAACAACAGCACCTACTATCGGCATGCCTAACCTAATCAACAAAACTGCTATTAATGGAATCGCTGCGTGAGTATAATATGCTATTTTCCCACTAAGCTTAACTGACTTATAGGTTATAAAAACTATTAACATTAAAAACACATAATGTATTAAAATGGATAAAGGTTCGTATAAATCACTTTCAATGTGTCCACTCATCCAATACCAACTCGGGATTACGGCAATAGCAATAAATAAATCCTTCATATTATCAAAAAACTCATCTTTAATTGTTGTCTCGCATTCCATAAACTTTAAAATTCCTGTTATCCAAAATATTGTAACTACAATCTGATAACTACTTAATGCAAAACTATCCTCATTAAATTTACCTAATAAAGTCAATGTAATAATAAAAATGACATCTATAATTTTTTTTAACAACTTTTTCATGTTCTCCTCCATTCTGTATTCCTTATAAATCAAGTGCAAAAATAGTTAGAACCCGTTGCAATGTGGCTTTTCTGCCAGACCATGTCCATTGACATATAAGACCGCAATATTTATATATATTATTTTCTCTCATCCAGATAAAGCTGCACCCTATCCTGTATAACTGCCACTGTTGCTTCCTTTGACTTGCCGCCTGCGAAGTAACTCTCCATTTCATCCAACATAATGTTGATTATCTCACTGTTAGCCGGCATGTACAATTCTACATTATCTATCAAGCTCATTACCACGTCTATCTCCTCCTGTGTCGCATAATGATGGTTTACCGGTCCCTGCTCGGTGTAAAATGTAGAGCGCTTCTCCTCTCCTGCGTGTGCAAGTTCTTCATCAATCATCTCCTTCAGTTTCTGTTTATTCGAAGAAAAATCAGTGCTATAATTATTAGTAAGACTGAACTTTATGAATTCCCATGCTCCCTCCTTACAGTCCGAAGTGGAAACAATAGAATATGCATCTGATGTTTGAATGCTATTACATGGTCTTCCATCCGCAGTAACATATCCTTTTATTATAATATCATCGCCGTATTGGGCATAAATTTCCTGCATACGCTCAAAGCCAACCAAAGCCATATCTGTTATAAGACTTGTCTTGTCTGCTGTCAGATAATAATCTCCCTCATCGGGAAGCTGTCCTATTATATCAAGCAGGGCGTCAAATGTTTCTGTTGTAAAATCACAGGTTCCATTATCCTCGTCTATAAAGGCATCAACAGAATACGTAAGAATGCACTTCAGACCATATTCCTTCGGCCAGTATGAAGACAATACACTGTCCGGATTCTTATTAAGACATTCAGCTACATCCTCTATCGTCCAGCCGGCTCCCTCATCTGCCATACCTGCATTTACAAAATACGAATATATACAATATTCCGGCGGCACAGAGGTAAGCACTCCATCTATCGTAAATGCCTCGACAACAGATTCTACATAATCCTGTATGTCTATTTCTGTATCTCTGTCAAAATATGGTCTGAGGTCATCTATTACACCTTTATCGACAAGGTTGTAAATATCTAAATATTGCAGATTAAGCATATCCGGTGCATTTCCGGAGGCAAGGTCAAGATGAAGTCTCGTTGTTGCCTCATCCGTAGTTAACTCATTGCTTCTGTCATTATATGCCCTTATCGATACATGATACTTCTGCTGGCTTTTATTAAATTCTACTATGTTACGCTCAAGCAACACAGGTGTATACATACAGCCTATTACAAGCTCTTCCCTGTCCTCTTCCGTAATATCCGCCCTGCTCACACGTCCGACAAACTCATATCCATAAGTCGTGCCGGTCTCGTCGCTTTTGTCATTATACATAACTGCTATGCACGAATCATCTATCAGATATACATTAGTTACGTCATTACTTACAGTATCAACATCCGTCCACCTAAATAATGTATCCGTGGTTTCTTTTTCCACATCATACACTAATATTCCACTCTCTCCCTTCACAAATATCCTGCCGGCAACACTTCCTAATATATCTCCTAATGGGAAGCTGAACTTTCGCTCTATCACATTTCCCTTCTCATCTATTCTGAATATTCCATAATCATCTGCGTAATAAGCACTATACCATGCTGATGAGTCATAACTGAATACACGTCCGTTAACTCCAGCTAATTGTGTAACATTGCCATCATGGTCAACTATATTAAGCCCTTGATAGTCCCTGACGTAATAATAGCCATCTGCCGTAACAACAAAATCCTGTGCGAGATTTAATTGCCTTGGATTGTTCCTCTCCGGCATATCCGCACTCAATCTCATAGCCTCAATTGTCTCATCCTCATAATTATATTTCAAAATAAAGGATATATAATTATTGTTAACATCCGCTGCCTCTGCTAGAATATACAGCCTGCCATCATCTCCTTCATACAGCTTATCTATATACATATATGAATAGCTTCCAAGCTCGTCATTTATCAATTTTTCAATCTTTGAAAATTCAATCTCAACTGTCTTTTTGTCGGTAAGAGAATAGACGGATATTCCTCCCTCTTCTCCTTCCTCAATCATGTTTAAATCTCCATCACTGCAAAAAAGCTTATCCCCAATAAAAAAAGTATCTATCAACCTTATATTCTCAGGCAGTTCCCATTTTCCATCGTCCTCAAGTCGCCATGTGTATAAGTCGGCATTCTCCCAGTATGTGCTGTCCACCGTCTGCCCCTCTGACAATGAACTATCCGTTTCAGTCTGTCCATCCGCGGTATCGTCACTATTCCCACCTCTTGCACTACAGCCTGCTGCCACAAACGCAAAAAGGCATAGCCATACAGCTATGCAAGCTAAAATTCTGGAAGTTTTCCTGTAACCCTTCATAATCATCTGCCTCCTCGTATAATATTTTTGAATGCGGTCTTACTATATAGTTCAAGCAAGACCGCAATATTTTTATTTAGCAATTAAAACACCTGACCATATTCATCAACATAACAAGAAATATCACTGCTTCCTACTTCTTTCCCATTTCTAAATACCACAATTTAAAATAATATTGTATGCCCTGTTGTTGTTATATAACGAACTTCAGCTGTCCATCCATCCTGTGCAATACCATCTGGTACAGAAAAAACCGATGCATATCCGCTTCCAGATGTAAATCGTGAGTCATAACCTTCATCCCACTCATAATTAAGAAATATTTCACTATTAACACCAACATTAAAAGTCACATTAGGCAAGATTGTTACAGATATTGATTTTGTAACCCCAACAGTAGTATTGTCGTGCTGCCCATACCCCAAAGTCATAATTCCATCATCTGTATTCGGCATCGCAAATGCGTTTACAGGTGTAATAAATGTTACAATACCCACAATTAACATAGCCATAACTTTTTTGAATGTTTTTACAATCTTGAAATCCTCATTATAATGTATTTTTCAAACTTTCCCCCTAACTAATCTATGAAAATACGCTGCAGCCATTCTTCCCATAATAGCATTACACTTCCCACCCGACGTATGATTTAAACCATACGTCAATGTTATACTATTTTTGCTTGATTGTCCATGACATTGCACCCTGTTTTTTTTGCCTCCAATGTCATGGACATTACTTGCACTGTATAGTATAGTCAAGTATATGAAAACATTTTTACATCTCACATAAGCACGAAAGGGGTACTGTATTATGAAGAAAAATTTACGTTCAGTTATTGCACTTTTACTTATTGTCTTTAATATCTCAATAATATTTGATAACAGCTTTATCAATAATTTGAATAACGGTAATGTATCTGTGTGTTCTGATGAAGATAATACCAGCTACAATAATGATATATAAAGATAATCATTTTTCACTATGTTTTTCAATCCAACGATTATAAAAATTCATTCTTCCTTTTTCATTGAGCATCCATGCCACCCAGTAGGCACATTCACACATTTTTATATCATCACAGGAAACATTTCTTCCGCATTCCGCATTATTCCACGGAATGCAGTATATAATGGTGGATAAGCAATGCATTCTTTCACAATTCAACTCCAAATTTATGCCCCATTCAGAATAATTATTTGAATCCGTAAAACGTGCTGCATTACCTGTATAACTTGCACAACGCGTTAATGTACCCTCAAAATTAGTTGCAGATGCTCTGTCATTACCCGAATCGCTTAGATAAGTATTACACATGCTTTCATATACTCCAAGCTTTGTGTAATTTTTTACCTTATCCATACAGTAAAAATATCTATTTATAACCATTGTTTCTATTCGTGTAAAAATTGTCAGCTTTTCTATATTCTCAATATTAAAACCCAACATTTTCTCATGCAGCAATGCATATTTTTCATAATTATTTTTCTCTATTCCCATATCTGCGCCAACATTCACATACTCTAAAAGCATACGATTTATAGGGATATTTACATCAAGTTTTTTCGCTATTTTTTCGTTCAACCTTCTGCCTGTAACATAATCATCTATTGCCTGGGCATGTACCATATCATCCCATATTCTATGCGTCTCCCAGTCATCACACACCATAACGTCCTCCAACAACACCCCTCTAAGCTCCAGCTTATCAAGAAGTGCTTCCACAGTACTGCGTTTAGGCGAAACCCTCCTGTTGATTATTCTGCTGACTGTCTCTGGTGCACATACTCCTTCGGCAAGCTCTTCGATGGTCATGCCATGTAGTTTTCTCCGCTCGTTGATAAGCTTCTCAACAGGATAGAATTCCCAGTCACTGTTATAATACGGATACCACTCTAACAGCTCTCCCTTGACATGATACCTGTTTCTCAGCCATTCATAATGTTCAAGAAAACTATCGTACTGCTTATCCGGTTCTTCTCCAAGGAGCTCCAGCAAGGTATGCCTTTTATTTAACAGCGGACATATATAGTGAAGTCTTGACGTGTCACTGAGCACTTTTAGGGCAGCATTACATTCATTAAGCCATACCTGCCTGTCATAGTCTCCCATGCGTTCCGGTGTATTTATATCCAGCATTTCACAGATTGTTTTCGGATAGACGCACGCCATAGTCCAACAGTCTGAATTTCTTCTGTGACAATATGCAAGAAGTCTCTCATACAGCTTTTCCGCCTCCATATAATTTCCAAGCGCTGCGTTCAGCTGTGCAATATTGGCAAGCATAAAATACTCGTATATCGATATGCAGGTAATTTCAGCCACACCGTAATCTTCTATGGTATAACCGATTGCCTTTTTGTACATGCACAGTGCCTCAACTGTATCTCCATCAAGCTGTGCTATTCTTGCATTCATGTATGTCATGAACTGCATATTAAGCCGGTTACCTCTTACACAATATCGGTTTTCATACTCCTCTACAGCCTTCTTTGCCGATTCGAGCCTGCCTGCCCTCAGAAGCTCCAGTATATTGAATCTGGCATATATCTCATCATACTCATCCCGGCAAAGATATCTGCCGGCAAGACTTGCGCTTATTCCAAGTCTTTGAAGCACCATCCTCACAACATGGATATCACCGACGTCCTCCCCTTTTTCAAAGCTATTATATATGTCCAAGTCGCACAGACCCTTGCAGACAGTCTCCGCAGATACTCCCTGCCTGTCACGCTCATATGCTGCCATTTTTCCTATATAACTGTATGTCAAATAAAATCATTCCCCTCTCCGTCACCTGTATATCCGGTAACCGCGCTGTACATATTTATCCTCTGCGTATTTTGGCGTTCTCCTGCGATATTACAGGCAATAAAATATATTCCCATCTATCAATCCCCCTCCAAAATACCGCAGACACTGTCCTATTTCCTACACTATATTTTAAATACAATTTAACATTAACTTTTCATATAATCATATCAATATTTCTTAAACTTTATTATATACTCTAAATGTGACATCCACAATGACTTATTATCCCCTTTGCAGGTTCTTTGATAACATGATGTTGGGGTCAAGACATGTGCTATAAACTTAGCATGTATAACGTATTATATTTATGCATATCACGACTTTTGGAAGAAGCTTAGATGTTCTTAGAACATCTTGCTTCGTACAACGGAGCTGATATGCATAAATATAATACGTTATACACTCGTAAATTAAGTTGGCATGTTTTGACCCCAACATCATAACATTTCAGTATTATTTTCTCTCCCACATAATATTTTAGCCACGGCCTCACCCTATAATCAGGTAAAACCGTGGCTTCCTCTTAATTTCAAGCTCTAAAATATCTGTCCATACTCATCAACATAGTATGATATCTCAGCGCTTCCAATTTCATTTTTTCCATTGCTCAGAATAATCTTGAACAATATTGTGCGCCCTGTTGTCTTAATGTGGCGCACCTCCACCGACAAGCCATCCACCGCAGAATCGACCTCCGCGTAGCCGCTTCCCGATGTGAACTCCGAATCGTAGCCCTCATCCCACTGATACTTAAGCTTTATCGTACCGCTCACATCAATATCAGCCTGCCTGCCGTAGCCTACTATTGAGGTTATGCTCTTGTCAAACTGCACCTCACAGCTTGAGCGCTGTCCATACCCGCCGAATACGACATGTCCATCCTCTGAGGCTGCCGCCGCGGACACATTCACAGGGGCAGTGGCGGTTACAAGACCTGCAAGCAGCACAGCCATAACCTTTTTAAGTGTTTTTGCCATGTGAAATTCCTCCTTTTCTTTGCATTTTTGTTATGTGCTTCATTCACAATACATTACTTTAATCGTAATTTTATATTAGCATAATATACTGTCAATTTCCATGACATTTTACTCATTTTCTCAGGTAAGCAATGTCATAAATTTGGCTGGTCATGCATATTATATTTTCCATGATTTTAGGTTTATGAACAATGTAATTTCAATGCAATATTACACTATAAAACTCTCCGTGTCTAAGCATGGTTATGGGCAATGAATTTTTGTATAATTCTTGATATTTTTTTCTCTAAATGATAGACTGTCAATATATGTAACTGTATAATCTACAGCAGAATAATATTCTTCTATAGATTACAGGGTCTGTAAGCACATGTAGCGGTAAAACGAACACCGCTCAGAAATGAGGATTGTTATGGGCAGGTTTTTAAACCCAGGAAATAGTGCTTTTTTAGTTGCACTGAATTCAAAAATATACGTTGATAAAACTAATCTTCTTGACATCACCAACGATGTCATAGATACGGATGATGCCTTTATTTGTAACAGCAGACCACGCCGCTTCGGTAAGTCCATAACAGCCAATATGCTGTCGGCATATTACAGCAAAGGTTGTGATTCTGCAGCGATGTTTGAAAAGCTGGACATAGGAAAAAAGCCTTCCTTCAGAAAGCATTTGAATAAATATAATGTGATACATTTTGATGTACAGTGGTGTATGATGGACGCCAAATCTGCGGAGCAGACGGTTTCCTACATCAATAGGCACCTGCTTGATGAGCTCAGGGCTGAATATCCTTCCATCATTCCCGATAATACTGAGACTGCCTATGGCGCGATGTCATGTATAAATGCTGCATGCGGCGATAAATTCATTGTTATTATAGATGAATGGGATGTGCTTATAAGAGAAGCTTCCTCTAATCTTAAAGTTCAGAATGAATATATCAATTTTTTGAGAGGAATGTTTAAGGGAACAGAACCTACGAAATACATCCACCTTGCCTACCTTACAGGTATCCTTCCTATCAAAAAGTTAAAGACCCAGTCCGCACTCAATAATTTTGAGGAATATACCATG
>ERZ791906.1038-NODE-1038-length-22793-cov-2.192013_pt1 | contig 22793 bp, 19 predicted proteins | sample MGYA00510146_ERZ791906 | MGnify/ENA primary metagenome ERZ791906 (study PRJEB30046, sample SAMN00792096) | human gut metagenome | study: EMG produced TPA metagenomics assembly of the A metagenome-wide association study of gut microbiota in type 2...
TTTCCTTGTCCTGAACTCCTGCCAACGTCTGCTGGATATTGATGGCAAAGGAAAAGGCCTGGTTGATCAGGGATTCCGCGGAAGGAATTTTTTCCGCCGGAGCCGCTGCTGAGGGGGAAGCCGTTCCGGCGGCCGTTTCACCAAATGCAAGAGAGGCTCCGGACAGAAGCGCAGAATATAAGAGAGGAACAAGAAAAGCCTTCATCCTGTTCTTTTAAGGCAGGATGAAATCCACGGCAAGGAAAAAGGGGAAACTGAAAAAAGAGCCTTATTCCGCCGTGATGCCGCCTTTTTCATCGTCCAGAATGCCTGACTTTTCCAGATAGTAGTCATATCCGCCTGCGTAGGCGGTGATGGTCCCCCGGTTCACATGCAGGGTTTTTTGTGCCAGGGAACGGATGAAGTGCACATCGTGGGAGATGAAGACCAGTGTTCCTTCATAATGCTTCAGAGCCTGCACCAGGGCTTCTACGGACAAAAGGTCCAGGTGGGTGGTCGGCTCGTCCATCAGCAGGAGGTTGGGCGGATCCACCAGGAATTTGACCAGGCTGAGCCGCGATTTTTCCCCGCCGGAAAGAACGCTGACGCGTTTTTCCACATCCAGCCTCCGGAACAGGAAGGAACCCAGGATGGAACGCGCTTCTTCCTCCCGGATTTCAGCGCTGCATTTCATGATTTCCTCCAGCACGGTATTTTCCGGATTCAGGTTTTCCGTTCGCGCCTGGGAGAAGTAGCCGATGCGCGTCGTGGTACCGGGAGTGCGTTGTCCGGAGTCAATGGGGATGATGCCCGCCAGGATTTTGAGAAGAGTGCATTTGCCCGCGCCGTTCGGGCCTACAAGAACAGTGCGCTCCCCGCGTTCCACCAGCAGGTCCAGGTTTTCATAAACCCTGCGGTCGCCATAGGATTGGCAGACTTTTTCCAGCTCAATGACTTTCTGGGTGCTGCGCGGAGGCTGGGGGAAGTTGAATTTAAATACTTTCCTGCGGGCTACCGGTTTTTGAATGATTTTCATCTTTTCCAGCTGCTTGATGCGGCTCTGGACTTGCCCGGCTTTGGAATTGATGGAGCGGAAACGGTCAATAAATTCCTGAATGTGCGCTATTTCCTTCTGCTGGTTGCGGTAGGCCGCCTGAAGCTGCTCGAAGCGCACGTCCTTTTGTTGGAGGAAGTCCGAGTAATTGCCGCGGTATTCCACCAGTTCTTCGTTGTCGATGTCGTACACGCTTTCCACCAGCTCATCCATGAAATCCCGGTCGTGGGAAATCATCAGGATGGCTCCGGGGTAGTTTTTCAGGTATCGCTGGAGCCACAGCAGGGACAGGAGGTCCAGGTGGTTGGTAGGTTCGTCCAGCATCAGGAGGTCCGGCTCCAGGACAAGGAGCTTGGCCAGGTACGCGCGCATGATCCAGCCGCCGGACATTTCCCGGGCGGGGCGATGGAAGTCGCTTTCCCGAAAGGCCAGCCCTTTGAGAATTTTCTTGGCTTTGGGCTCCAGCTGGTAACCGTTGGCGGCGTTGAAAGTGTCAATGGCTTCCGCGTATTCCGGCGTATCCGTTTTGTTGGCGTTTTCCGCCGTCCGGATGGTGTGGATGGCCTGTTCCATTTCCGGCGTGATGCCCAGGGCGATTTCCAGAACGGTTTCATCCTTCGGTTCGCTGGCTTCCTGGGGAAGATAGCCCACGATGGCGTATTCATCCATGCTGATGGAGCCTTCGTCCGGCGTGTCTTCTCCCAGAATCATGCGGAACAGGGTGGATTTGCCTGCTCCGTTGGGGCCAACCAGAGCCACCCGTTCCCCCCAGTTAATGGTCATTTCCGTTTCCCTGAACAAGGTCCGTCCGGCGTGGGATTTTGTGAGATTTTTGATCGTCAGCATGGTGAAGAGAGGATGTATTCTACCGGGATGGAAAGGGGAAGGCAAGAGCCGTCAGGGCGGAGGCAGGCATTTTTGAAAGCTTTACTGGATTTTTACGCGTAGTCTGCTAGCCTTGGCGCGCCATGCCGACCACGCAGACATTCAGGCTTTTGCTTGCTGCCGCCCTTTTGTGCGGATGGAGTTCCTGCTGTACTCCTCCGGCGGAGGATTATATACAACAAACTTACGTGCAGCAGCAAATGTCCGGGCTGGCTAATGCCTTCCTGGCGCTGCTGCCGCCGGATCAGGCCTCTCTTCCCGCTGCCGGAGCGGAGGCCAGGTGGCTGGCGGACACGGCCGTGGTCCAGTCCGCAGCGATTGCCCGGGACAACAGGACTGTGCTGTTTGGCTGGCTGAACAATATTCTGGTCAATTCCAACCTGCGCGACAGGGGGCTGTGCTGGCAGGTCCAGCAGGATTTGTACCGGGACCTGCGCCGCCGCCCCGTGAAGTATTTCCGCATAGGGCTGACGATTCGAGACCGTGGAACGGGCAGGGAGCACAGTTGCGTGTATGTCAATGCCGCGGGGAAGGGATTGCAGGGCTCCATTGTTCTGGATGCCTGGAAGAACTGCGGGCATCTGGTGACGCTGACCCAGAAGGACCGGGAAGGCGGCAAATGGGAGGAGGACTGGCGGGGACCATTTGTTTCCAAGGCTTTCCGGAGGGCCATTCCTACGGCATGGAACATCACCTGGTCTGGCCCGGGTGGGCCAGGAAACGCCCCATTCTGGTTCAGCGGATATTCCAGTCCGATCAGCAGAATGAGGCGAAGGCGGCCGCTGAATAAAGGGGAAGCCTGATCCGGCAGGAACCGGCACACGGTGCTGCGCCGCGGCGGTTTGCGGTATCCGCCGTTTTTAAGGAAAATCCCGGCGAATCGGCAAATGGCGGAGGGAATCCGGACTCAGGGCAAATAAAAACGCACTCAGTGCGTACACCGAGTGCGGATTAATTGGATAATTTGCTAGTGTTGCAGGGCAAAACCCCGCTGCAAACTTACTTGCCCTTGGCCTGCACAACCGGAGCGGGAGCAGGAGCGGTGGTTTGCTGTTGCTGCTGCTGCTGGGAGCAGGAAGCGACCAGGCAAGCGGCGCCGGCGATGGCGAGGATAGCGATGTTCTTCATAATTCGAATTAAATACAGTGTTTGTTAACTACTGGAACCTCCGCATCCACGGAGGTTTGCTGGCACCAATGTAAATGGTGGCAAGTAGAAATCAAGAGATTTTCTTGTTCCATGTCACGGCATTACAGAAAAGAGCAGGACCCCCGGTTTCTGAAGTCCTGCTCTTTTTGATGCGTTATGGAAAACGGATTGTTTCAAAACCGTTTTTTGCGCTTACAGGCTGCTCCCAAGCTCAATGATAGAGTAGTCCCCGTCCGGCCTCCGGTATACGATCTGGAGCACGTCTCGCCGCGCATTCCTGTAGAGTACGAATGGCTTATCGGAAAGTTCCAGTTCCATGATGGCTTCTTCCTTGTAAAGCTTTTTGAGATTGTAGCTTTCTCTGTGAATGAGCAGGGGTTCCGGGTCTTCCGGGGAATCTCCTGGGTAATCCAGCACGGAATCGTCATATACCGTTTCATCCAGCTTGCGGATAGTTTCCTGGTGATGGGGACGGAAATTCTTCATCAGGCGCGTTTTGTGCTTGCGCATGCGGCGCATGATTTTGGTGATCGTCTCATCAATGCAGGCGTACATGTCCGTCCCTTCCGTGGACGCGTCAATGGTGATATGATCCGAGCAGAACAGGATTACCTGAGAAATCTTGCGGTCGCGTTGCACATCAAGCAGTACTTTAACCTCCATAATGCGCGGGAAATCCAGGCGGATCCCCTCAATTTTTTTCGTTACGAATTCCCGAATCGCGTCTGTGACTTCCACGTGGCGCCCCGTGATCGTAATGGGTGTGTTTACGTTTACCTTTTGCATTGTCGTACCTCTTTCTAGTTGATGTTAATGCGCGGACCCCGTCCGCACCTTTCAAGATATACAGATTTGACAATGTTTGTCGAGGAATCCTTTCTTTTTTTCGCGTGCGGGGAAAGGCACTTTTCTGTTTCCGTTTCCATATGCCGGACCTGGGCGGCTCTCCTACCTGTTGTGAGCCAATCAATCGGGGAGCGGCCGTTTCCGTTTATCGCTTTCCGTCGTCTTCGGAATACGTTTGAACGTCTTTGTCATACAATTGCGGGTATAAAAAAATTATTTGAAAGTACTTGACATGCTGCGGAAATGCCTTATAACAGTTGCGCACTCCTCTACAGATGCTCTCTAAATCGCGGGATGGAGCAGCCAGGTAGCTCGTCAGGCTCATAACCTGAAGGTCGCAGGTTCAAATCCTGCTCCCGTAACCATTTGAAAACTCTGCAAGTTCATTGCTTGCAGGGTTTTTTCGTTACGGATGGAAAAGCATCCGGCGAGTATTGGGAGTCTGTTGTTTCTGGGCGCCTTTTTTTGACTTTTCAAGCTGCCGGGTTATGTTAGGCTGATTCGCAATATCTTGATACAACATGGAATTGCTCATCATTGCCTGTTTGATTTTACTGAACGGCATTCTTGCCATGTCTGAACTTGCCGTCGTTTCTTCTAAAAAAATCAGGCTCGAAGCCGAGGCGCAACAAGGCAACAGGCTGGCCGCAGCCGCTTTAAAGCTGGTTGACCAGCCGGAGAGGTTTTTGTCTACAATCCAGGTAGGCATTACTTTGATCGGTATTTTGACCGGCCTGTTTTCCGCGGACGTCTTGTCAGATGATCTGGGAGGTTTTTTCTCCGGGTTGGGAATGCCTGAATTTTATGCCTTTTATTTAAACCGTATTCTGGTTGTGGCTGTGGTGACTTATTTGACTATTGTATTCGGGGAACTGGTGCCCAAGAGAATTGGAATGTGTGCCCCGGAAGTGATTTCCAAACTGGCGGCCGTGCCGATGAAAGCCTTTTCTTGTGTCGCAGCCCCCTTCGTATGGGTGCTTTCCAAAAGCACAGTTCTCGTATGCAATTTGTTGGACGTCAGGAAGATGACTGCCAAGGTGACGGAAGAGGAAATCCGCCTGATGGTCCAGGAAAGCGCCCGGGACGGGGATGTGCAGGATGTGGAACGCAAGATCGTGGAACGTGTATTTAATCTTGGTGACCGGGATTTGGAATCCATCATGACTCCGCGGGGGGATATTGCATGGCTGGATGTCAAGATGACGGGGGAGGAAATCGCCGCAGTCGTGAACCGTTTGCCTTATCATAAGTATCCTGTGGCTGACGGTTCCCTGGACCATGTGCAGGGCTTTGTTTATATAAGGGAGTTACTCGGCCGTCTTCATGACGGGCATTTTACGGTGACGCGTTTCATGCATGAGCCGGTTTTCTTTCCGGAAACGATGAAAGTTTACAACGCCCTGGACGAAATGAAGAGGAGGCATCTGCAGTTTGGTTTTGTCTGTGACGAATTCGGCGATGTGAAAGGCATTGTTTCCCTGCGCGATATTCTGGAAGCTCTTGTGGGGACGATTCAGGAGCCTTATGAAGAGTCTGAAATCGTCGTTCGGGAAGATGGCTCCTGTCTGGTAGACGGCCAGTGTTCATTTTACGATTTGCTCGTCCATTTTCAGGAAGATATGCTGTATTCCAAGTATGATTACAATACGGTCAGCGGGTTAATCCTGGAGAATCTGGGGCATATTCCTTTGACCGGGGAACGCATGGCATGGGAAGGATTTGTGTTTGAAATCGTCGATATGGATGGAGCCAGGATTGATAAGATACTGGTCACCCGTCATTCCTTGTCCCGGCACCGGAATCCCGGGGCGGAGGGAAGTCTGGAGGCCTTGTGACTTGTTTTCCCGTTTTCCTGTCCTGAAGGGAGCGGTATTTTTTGTGGAATTAGAGTGGGAAACGGAAAATTTTCCGGTTGGAGAGGCGATGACGAAACAGCCGTGCGAGAGGTTCGTTATCCGTTTTAGTCCTTATTATAAACGGATAACATGAGAAACGTCGCCAGCAATGTGGCTGATCGTTTTTTCATGTTGTTTTGTTGGGATGATCTACGGTGTTTCCCTTTTAATGCTGCGTTGATTTCAGTAAGCTTCATTTTGTGCTTTGCCTGCCGTTTTCGATTGTCTGAGAGGTTTTCTCTTTTGAATCATGCAGTTTCAACGGACCGTAGAAATAGGAGGCGGTGGCTCCCCCGTCAATCAGGAAGTCCGCGCCGGTGATGAAAGCCCCCTTGCCGCCCATCAGCAATTCCGCTACATGGGCTATTTCATCCGCCGTACCGGGTCTTCCTGCAGGGCACTTCGCAAACATGTTTCTGTAAAAATCACCTCTGGGACCGTTGAATTCATCGATTGCCAGAGGGGTGACTATAATGCCCGGGGAAATGGAGTTGATGCGTGCGCCTTTGGCACCCCATTTGACGGCTTCCGCCATGACACGCTTGACGTTGCAGCGTTTCGCCATCTGGTAGGCATGCAGAGTGTCCTTGATATTCCCGGGTTGGAGGAGTTCGAGGTTCAGCAATTCCTCTGTTGGAGTCATGGCCAGTTGTTCGTCCTGTTCGGCAGTCAGAGCGGGCATGCGGTGACCGGATTGGCTGGAGATAGTTACTCCCGAGCCGCCGGGGCAAATAACTTTCCCCACCTCTTCCAGCAATACGGCGGTTCCGTAGAGATCCACTTTAAGAATGGTTTCAACGGATGCCTGGCTGGGGGAAACCCCCGCTGCATTGACGAGCATGGAAATATTGCCGTACCTCTGTGCTTCTGCAATCAAATGCAGGATGGAGTCCCGGGAAGAGAGATCCATCTCTAAGGGGATGGTGTCAAATCCGGCCTGATTCATCGTCCGGGCAGTGGCATGCGCGTTCCCGATATTTTTGTCGCCAATGACGATTTTTATGCCGCTTCCTATTCTGCGGGCAATGGCCATGCCGATTTGCCCGGCTCCCGTCAATATCATGACTTTTTTGGATAGACGTTGTTCCATGGGCTATGAAATCAGTTGAAATGACCGGTTTTTATTCCTAGCCATATGTTATGTTCCTCTAGCCGGACGGTATGGCCCTCCCGCAAAAAGGGCAATGCAAAAACGGCCATAGGTGATGGTATTGCAAAATGGGTCATATGGATTGAAAAACTGAGGGGGGGATGAAAGAACCCAGGCAAAAGTCATGGCAGCATGCCGATTCTTTTCAGCCATGTTTTGACGCCTGCGGCATTGCCCGGCATGTCAATCCCCTCATCATCGGCACGTCCGGGAGTTGTAATATCTCCTGGGTCAAGGTCTTCTGGAAGAGTTGACGGAATGTGCCGGGAATGGGGCGTAAGCCTGTAAATTTGTTGCATGGATTCGTTTAAATAAGTAGTCGCGTCATAAGTAAAGAAGGGAATGAGCGTTTTCCCTTTCAGGTCAAATGCCTCTAAAAAGGTGCAAATCACCATGGCAGGCTGATGCCACCAGATTGGAGAGTCGACGAAGATAGTATCATATTTCGCCATCAGGAAGGCTTCAGGCAAGTTAGCGACCTTTGGGCGCAGGTTTTCATAAGCTTCTTTTTTGACACGGTCGCTGTCGCGGTAAGGGTCGGCATTGTAGGCCTCGGCGGCTTCAATCCGGTAGAGATCCGCTCCGGTCAGTTTCGCAATTTGTTCCGCCACCGCTTTGGTATTGCCCGTTGCGGAGAAATAAACAACCAGCGGTTTTCCCGCATCTTGTCCGGTTCTGCGGACAACAGGCAGCCCTTTTGCCTGCAACAGCGTGTTCAGCTCTTTCCGGACTGCGTCTGCTTCCCCGGGGCCGATGTTCCTGGACACGATATCAAGCAGCTGGTGCAGCTGTGCGGGTGTTATGCCCAGATTCAGGCAGATGCCCATGTGAGAGCGGGCCATTGGTTCCACACCGCCTATGGCCGCGAGGATGGATACGGTAGCCAATTCGCGTTCATCATAGGTCAGAACGTCCCGTTCAAAAATATCTGCAAAAAGGTGTTCTTTCAGGAAACGTTCCATGACCGGGGCAAATTCGGCATAGGCAGCTTTCGGTGCATTGACGGGAATGCCGGAGATTTCCGCAAGAATGGCGCACCCGCGATCGTAGCGGCTGCGCTTGTCCTTTGTGGGGCAGGCATCTTGTCCCGGGGCATCGGCTATGCCTCGGGACTTTCTTTTATCCAGCACGGAGATGAATGTCTGCAACCCCCTCAGGCTTCGCGGAAACCCGCAATAGGCGTAGGAATGCACTAAAACTTCCCGGATTTCATTTATCGTCAATCCACTGTCCAAGGCGGCATTCAGGGCCGGCTGCAGCTGATGCAAATCCCCTCTGCCGGTATAGGCGGCAATGGTGATGATGTGTTTCTGCCTGGAGGTCAATTCCTGGCTGGAAAGGGCGGAATTTGCCGCCAGAGCCAGCACGCACGACATCAGGCAGAACAGGACAGACGATAAAAGTTTCATGAACCTGGGAGAGCAGTTTTACAGGTTGTTCCCGAAGAATTCCGCCAGCTTTCCGACAGCCTGATCCACGTATTCCGGCACGTAGTAGGTCTTGATATGCGTGGCGCCCGGAATGAGGAACAATTCCTTGTTGAGGGTTCCCGTGGCGCGGCTGTAGCATTGTTCCGTCATGTAGAAGGTGTCGGCTCTGCTGCCCGCCATCATCAGCAGGGGCTGGTTAATCAGGTGCATACCTTCGCTCGCGTCAAAGGCAAAGAGGTCCATCAGGCTGCTTTTGGTATAGCGGAAGGTGGAATTGGGGTGGGCGTGGCTTTGCAGATAATAGTCGTAGCCGTCCCGGTAGAGGTCAAAGGGCAGTTGGGCCGCCTGTTCCGGCGTTACTCCTTTCATGTCTCCCACGTATTCCGGCTGACCGCCTTCCGCTTCGCGCTGGCGGGCGGCGCAGGCGTCGGCAAGGCGTTCCTGCACGCTGTTGATCTGCGAGTCGAGAAACCCGTTGCGCCGGACCAGGCCGGTGTTGAACATGCTGAGCGTGGCGACTGCCTTGAAACGCTTGTCCGTCTGTGCGGTTTTCAGGGTGTAGCCTCCTCCGCCGCAAATGCCCAGGATGCCCAGACGGGAGGCGTCCGCTCCGGGATATTGCAGCAGGATGTCTGCGGCGCGGCGGATGTCTTCCATGCGGTTGGCGGGTTTGTCCGTATTGCGGGGAGTCCCTCCGCTGGCCCCCTGGTAGGCCGCGTCAAATGCCAGGCAGATGTAGCCCTGTTCCGCCATGCGCTGGCTGTAAAGTCCGGCCACCTGCTCCTTCACGCCGCCGTTGGGATGCGCCACGACAAGGGCGGGGTATTTTTTCGAGGCATCATATCCGGCGGGCGTATAAACATGGGCGGCAATTTGCAGTCCGTTCAGCGTATAGGTGATTGGATGGATGTTGACGCGGCCTTCCATGTTTTCCGTGACGGCTCCCCGGTAAACCAGCCCCCAGGGATTGGTGTTGTGGCTTTTAATGCCTTTTGCTTCTGTAAATTGGGTTTGGCGGGCTGGGGCTGTTGAAACGACCGGAGAATCATTTGTGTTCATTTGCTGCGCATTTAACTGGTGGTTGAAGGAAATCAGGGAAAGGGCTATTGAAATAATGGCGTTTGTTTTCATGGCATGTACTTTGCTTCCTCAAACAGTTCCCATTCTATCATGAAAGGCTCTCTTCCCGTCGATAGACGGATTACAGGTTTTGCTACCATGATTACAGATGGCGGACGCGGAAAGTAAATGTGCGGGGGAGTGTGCCTGTCACCTGTCAAGTTTGTTCTGCCGGAGCCAGGCGGCCATATGGTCGGCAATGATGTTATTGTTTTTATCGGACATCAGAAAATGCGTATTTCCCCGGATGCCGATTTTGGGCAGTTCCACCAGAGCAGCATGGCCGCCATGCCTGTTGACGGCCTCCACAAATTTGCGTCCCATTTGCAGACGTACGCGCCAGTTTTCCCCTCCAAGCTTATCGGTGACGTTTTCAGGAATATAATCTCCGAAGTAGAGGATGATGGGGATTTGGGTGAGCTTGTTGAATTCCTCCGGCGGAACGGCGATTCCCTTCATCGTGCCGGTGAGGCTGGGCATGTCTTCGGGAACCTCCCCTTCCGGGAAGACGTAGGTGCCCGGTTCCAGGGAAATGATGCCGCGCACTCCCGGGCTGCGGATGGCCGTCAGCCAGCCGGGGAATCCCCCTGCGGAGTGAGTAACCAGGATGCCCTTGCCCACGCGCTTGAAGAGGGCGCTCAGGGCATCGAGTTCTTTTGTCATATCGTGCGTGCCGATATCGGGTGTCATTTGTCGGAAAAACTGGTCCAGGGAATCCTTGTCCGTAGGGAACAGTACTCCCGGGTTGAATGCGGGCCATTCGCCGATCCGGAAGATGTCGAACCAGAACTGCTCGTCGGCAAGTGGCCTGATGGCGGTTTCCGCCGTCGTTCTGCCCGCCCGTCCCCGTCCTGGGAGGTCAACCAGGTAGGTGGCGTATCTTTTGCGCAGGAACATGTCATTAAAGCCCTCCCGTCCGTCCGGTGTTGTCTGCCAGCACCGGGCGGACTGTCCATAGCCATGAATGAAGATTAGAGGAAGCATGCGGGCATCGGCCGGTATCTGGAAGTCCACGGCGGCGTGGTCGGCATGGTAACTCTGGCCGGCTTCAACTGCTTGCCCCCAGCCGGGAAAACGGCTGTTGTCATATGTTCCCGGGCGTTGCAGAATGTTCCCGCCCACGGCAAAACTGCCCTGCCTTGCAATAAGCAGGGGGGCTTGTTCCGCAGCTGGAACAGGGGGGATGCCTCCCGCCTGAATCATGGCCGGAGGCGTGAATATCGATAAGAAAAAGGCAGGGAGGATTAACCGTTTTTTCATCATTTCATGAAGGAGACTGAGTTGTCATGCTTTTGCAAGGGAGGAAAAGCGTGATTTGTTGATTAATGGGTTGATGATTTTTCTGTGATGGGGCTTCCTCCAAACACGTCGGACATGTTCATGAAGGAGAGAGCTGCGTCGATCTGCCGGACTTCATCCGCGGATAGTATTACATGGGCTGCCTCTGCGTTTTCTTTCAGTCTGGAGAACTTTCGTGTCCCCGGAATGGGAACGATCCAGGGCTTTTTGCAGAGCATCCACGCCAGGGAAATTTGTGCCGGAGTGGCCTGTTTTTCTTCCGCCAGATTGCGGAGCAGGAGGAAGAGATCCTTGTTGGCGTCAAAGCTTTCCGGTCTGAACTGAGGCATGGAGCTGCGGTAGTCCGTCCCCGGCTCAAACGTGGAATTTAGGTTGTAGCGGCCGGAGAGCAGGCCGTTGGCCAGGGGGGAGAACGCTACAAAGCCTATTCCCAGTTCTTCCAGTACGGGAAGAAGGGATTCATGATAGCGCGCCATCATGGAATAACGGTTCTGGATGGCGGTGACCGGACATGTTACGTGTGCGCGCCGTATGGCTTCCTCCGTTGCTTCGGAAATACCCCAATGCGCGATTTTGCCTTCACGGATCAACTCCTGCATGACGCCCGCCACTTCCTCCGGCGGTACGGAATCATCCATGCGGTGCTGGTAATACAGGCCGATGCGTTCTACTCCCAGCCTTTTAAGGGAACTTTCCACGGATTGGCGGATTGTGCCGGGGCGGGAATCGGTGATCAGCGGGTATGGTCCGGGGCCTGCCGTGCCGCTGAAACGGATTCCGAATTTGGTCGCAATAACGATCCTGTCCCGGTAGGGCGCCAGCGCTTTCCCCAGCAGTTCTTCGTTGTCGTGGGGGTATCCGGGCGTTCCGTACACTTCCGCCGTATCAAAGAATGTATATCCCATATCCACGGCCCGGGAAAGGAGTTCCGCCATTTCCTTTTTGTCTGCGGGCGCTCCGTAGGCATGGCTCATTCCCATGCAGCCCAGGCCTATGGCTGAAACCTTCAGGCCGCTTTTGCCCAGCTCCCTGCATGTCATGTTTTGCCCGTTAATTGTTTTCATGCCTGCAAAACTACCATAGGATTTCTATTTTTTCCGATAGACGGATTACAGGTTTTGCTACCATGATTACAGGTTCCCGGAATGAGCTGGATAGCCGGCTCCCTTCCTGCTATGCTCCGGTCAAAAGCAGAGAAAGGGCATGGGCATTATTCTGAACATGGATTCCGTAGGGGACTACAACTCCTTTTTGGGGCAGGAAACGCTGCACCCTCTGGTCAGCGTCGTTGATTTTTCCAGGGTCCCGCCGCTGCGGCATGTCCGCAAGGCTTACGGGTTCTATGCCGTTTTCCTGAAGGACCTGAAATGCGGAGACCTGCGGTACGGAAGGCATTATTATGATTACCAGGAGGGAACTCTTGTCTTCGTATCTCCCGGCCAGGTGCTGGGCAATGATGACAACGGGGAATATTTCCGGGTAGAGGGCTATGCCCTCCTGTTCCATCCCGATTTGCTCCGCGGCACCTCCCTGGGACGCAGGATGAAGGACTATACCTTTTTTTCCTATGACGCTTCCGAGTCCCTCCATATGTCGGAGAGGGAAAGGAATTTATTCTTGAACGGCCTGACGGAGATCCGGGAGGAACTGGAACGGGGCGTTGACCGGCATACCAAGTCCATCGTGACGGCCAATATCGAAGTTCTCCTGAACCACTGCATGCGTTTTTACGACCGCCAGTTCATTACCCGCGAGAATGTGAACAGGGATGTGCTGACGGAGTTCGAACGCCTGCTGGATTCCTACTTCGAGGGAGACAAGCCTCAGGAATGGGGTCTGCCCTATGTGCAGTATTTCGCGGATGAACTGCATCTCTCCGCCAACTATTTCGGTGATCTCGTCAAGAAAGAGACGGGAAAAACTCCCCAGGAGCATATCCATATCAAGCTGGTGGACAAAGCCAAGGAGCTCCTTTGCGCCACCAATAAATCCGTTAGTGAAATCGCCTATGAACTGGGGTTCAAGTATCCCCATCACCTGAGCCGCATGTTCAAGAAGAATACGGGATATTCCCCGAACGAGTTCAGGTTGTCGGCGTGACGCCCGTTCCCTGTCGCCGGACGGCCTGCGGCATTCTGTCCGGAGCGGAACGGTTCGTTCCGGATTGATTGCCGGGCCGGGAATACAGAAAATAATCTTCTGTTCCGAACGGCAATAAACAGGAATGCATCTTTTTTCAGCTGTTCTGTTGTCCGCGGTATTCCTATTGGCGCATGCGGGCAGTTTCCGGCGCCGGGGGAATGTATTGCCGGGGGGTACAATAATGGCTTCAGCCTGCCGGATTCATATTACGGTTTTCTGCCGTGGAGAAGAAATAACGTCATCCTGGAAAGGCAACCTTTTATGAACAGGTATTTTATGAACGTGTGGAGCGATTGTGTGCCATTACTGCCGTCTTTGGCCTTGTTACGGTTGCGGACAAAGGGTATGGTGCGGCAAGATAACCGCGATATTGGACGGCATGATGAATGAAAGCGGTCTGCCGCCCGCCAGGAGACGACCGTTTGCATCCTTCCCGCAACGCCGTTCCGCTGAATAATATAAAACACTACAATAATGGGAAACTCAATAGACCATGGCATGTTCCGGAAGTCCGTCCTGCTGGCTTTCGGATTGTCCATTTCCTTCTCGGGCTTCGCGCTTGCCGCATCGGAAGAACCGGTTCCGGAGCAACAGGCCCAGGCCGTTGAAGGCGCCAGAAAAATCAATCCTGCCGCCGTGGAAGTGTTGCTTGACAACAACCGCCGGATGACGCTCGATTTTTACGGAGACAATGTTTTCCGGATTTTCCGGGATGACAGAGGCGGTATTATCCGAGATCCCAAGGCGGAACCGGAAGCCCGCATTCTGGCGGACAGTCCCCGGAGGCCGGTTTCCCGGCTGGATGTGGACCAGCAGGGCGATGCGGTTGTCATCACTACGGGGAAGGTCAGGATTGAGATAAATAAAAAGACCTCTCTTTTCAAGGTGATCAATCTGAAGGATCATTCCGTGGTGGTGGAGCAGGCGTCCCCCGTCCTTTTTGGAAAGGGCAAAACCAGCTTTTCCCTGAAGGCGAAGCCGGACGAATATTTTTACGGCGGCGGCGTACAGAACGGCCGTTTTTCCCACAAGGGAAAGGTCATTTCCATAGAAAACCAGAACAGCTGGACGGATGGCGGAGTGGCTTCCCCCACTCCCTTTTACTGGTCCACCGGCGGGTACGGCGTCATGTGGCATACCTTCAAGAAAGGGCAGTATGATTTCGGCTCCAGGGAAGAGAATCTGGTGAACCTCTCGCATGATGAAAATTATCTGGATGTCTTTTTCATGGTCAGCGACGGGCCGGTCAGCCTTTTGAGGGATTTCTACCAGCTTACCGGCGCTCCCGTTCTGCTGCCCAAGTTCGCCTTTTACCAGGGCCATCTGAACGCCTATAACCGGGATTACTGGAAGGAAGATGAAAAAGGCATCCTGTTTGAGGACGGGAAACGGTACAAGGAAAGCCAGAAGGATAACGGAGGCATTAAGGAATCCCTGAACGGGGAATTGAATAATTACCAGTTTTCCGGCCGCGCCGTCGTGGACCGTTACAAGGCCCATGACATGCCGCTGGGATGGCTTCTGCCGAACGACGGCTACGGAGCCGGGTACGGCCAGACGGATACCCTGGACGGCAATATTGCGAATTTGAAGAGCCTGGCGGACTACGCCAGGAAAAACGGCGTGGAAATCGGTTTGTGGACCCAGTCCGACCTGCATCCCAAGCCGGAAATCAGCGCTTTGCTCCAGCGCGATATCGTGAAGGAAGTGCGGGACGCCGGAGTGCGCGTGCTGAAGACGGACGTCGCCTGGGTAGGCGCGGGCTATTCCTTCGGTCTGAACGGTATTACGGACGTAGCCCAGATCATGACTTACTACGGGAATAACAGCCGCCCGTTCATTATTTCCCTGGACGGCTGGGCCGGAACCCAGCGGTATGCCGGCATTTGGTCGGGCGACCAGACGGGCGGTGTCTGGGAGTATATCCGTTTCCATATTCCCACCTACATTGGCTCCGGCCTTTCCGGGCAGCCCAATATCTGTTCGGACATGGACGGCATTTTCGGCGGAAAGAACCCGTTGGTGAACGTCCGCGATTTCCAGTGGAAAACGTTCACCCCCATGGAGCTGAACATGGACGGCTGGGGAGCCAATGAGAAGTATCCCCACGCCTTCGGGGAACCTTACACCTCCATCAACCGATGGTACCTCAAGCTCAAGTCGGAACTGCTTCCGTACGCCTACAGCATTGCGGAGGAATCAGTTTCCGGCCTGCCCATGATCCGGGCCATGTTCCTGGAATATCCCAATCCCTACACGCTGGGCAAAGCGACGCAGTACCAGTTCCTCTACGGCCCTTACTTCCTGGTGGCGCCCGTTTACCAGGAAACCAGGGCGGATAAGGAGGGGAATGACGTCCGCCATGGCATTTACCTGCCGGAAGGGCAGTGGATTGATTATTTCACCGGGGATTTGTATGAGGGCGGCAAGATTTACAATGATGTTGACGCTCCTTTGTGGAAGCTGCCCGTGTTCGTTAAAAACGGCGCGATCATCCCTATGGCGAACCCGAGCAACAATGTCTCGGAAATCAATCCCAATCTGCGCATTTACGAACTTTATCCGCACGGCAGCACCTCCTTTGCCACGTATGACGACGATGGCGTGACGGAGGAATACAGAATCGGCAGGGGCGTCCGCACTCTGGTGGAGTCCAGGGTGGACGGCAAAAACAACGTGACCGTCACTGTTCATCCGGCGGTGGGGGATTTCGACGGTTTCCAGAAAAAGAAGGCCACGGAATTCCGCATCAATGTGACGCAGAAGCCGTCCGGGGTTTCCGCCAAAATTGGGGAAAACAGCATCAACCTGGCGGAAGCGAATTCCCTGGAGGATTTCAAATCCAGGGAGAATGTTTATTTTTATGACCGGGCTCCCAACCTGAACAGGTTCGCAACGAAAGGCAGCGATTTTGAAAAAAAGGTGATCGCCGGGAATCCGCAATTGCTGGTGAAGCTGGCCGCGGCAGATATCACGGCGGCCCCTACGGTGCTTTCCGTGGAAGGGTTCCGGTTTGAACCGGCTGAAAAGTATCGCCTTTCTTCCGGAGCCCTGACCGCTCCCGCCAATGCCGCGGTGACGGAGGAAAACGCGGCGGCCTATACCCTGAAGCCTACGTGGGACGCCGTCCCGAACGCCGATTTTTATGAAATCGAGTTTGGAGGAATGCTGTACACCACCATCAAGGGAACGGAATTCCTGTTTGAGGATTTGGAAGCCGAGACTCCTTATTCCTTCAAGGTGCGGGCCGCCAACCGGGACGGCCATTCCGCGTGGACGGCCGTCAGCGCGAAGACGAAAGCCAATCCGCTTGAGTTCGCCATTCCGGGAATCGAAGGTGAAACGAGCGTGGAAAACCAGGGCAGCTCCCTGGCGAAGCTGTTTGATTTCAAGGAAAAGGATGTGTGGCACACGAAGCATGATGCGAAGGCTGTTCCGTTTGACCTGGTCATGGACCTGAAAACGATTAACAGGCTTGAGAAGTTTCATTACGTTCCCCGCGAGGACGGCGGCAACGGAACGCTGCTGAAAGGCGCTGTTTATTACAGCATGGACCGGGAGAACTGGACGAAGGCAGGAACGTTCCAGTGGGATAAAAATGGAGACGTGAAGATATTCGGCTTCAAGGATGCTCCCACGGCGCGCTATATCAAGCTTCATGTCACGGAAAGCGCGGGTGATTACGGCTCCGGCAGGGAAATCTACGTTTTCAAGGTTCCGGGTACGGAAAGCTATTTGCCGGGCGATATCAACAACGACGGCAAGATTGACCGGAATGACCTGACTTCCTACATCAACTATACGGGCCTGCGGAAAGGCGATTCCGACTTTGAAGGCTACATCAGTAACGGGGACATCAACAAGAATGGCCTTATTGACGCTTACGATATTTCCGTGGTAGCCACCCAGCTGGAAGACGAAGCCGACCAGCCGCAGGAAGAAGCCGACAAGAAAGATGAGGAAGAGGATAAGGCGGTAGGGGACGACGAGAAGAAAAAAGCCGCCGAGGAGGCAAAGAAGAAAGTCCGCGTGGACGGAACGCTTTTGCTTAGTGCGGATAAGAAAAGGTATTCCAGGGGAGACGCCGTCAAGGTGTCCGTGAAGGGCCGGAACCTCCGGCTGGTGAATGCCCTGAGCTTCGCTCTTCCGTATGACCCCAAGGATTTGGAATTCGTGGGCGTGGAGGTGAAGAACATGAAGAACATGGAGAACCTGACGAACGACAGGCTTCATACGAACGGGACCAAGGCCCTGTACCCCACCTTCGTCAACATCGGAGACAAAGAGCCTGTGGAAGGAACCTCCGAACTGTTTGTGCTGAAATTCAAGGCTCGTCGCGATATGAAGTTCCAGCCGAAGCTCACAGACGGCATGGTGGTGGATAAAAAGCTGAACACCAAAAAATTGTAATTTAACATCCTGATACGGCTCCATGCCCGGCCAAACGGCGGCCGCGCATGGAGCCTGCCGTTCCGGCGGAGTATTTCCGCAGTATTCATCGCTGTGGAGCGGTGTTCTTCCGCGTGTTTCGGAAAATCCGGACGGAGCGGCAACGCGGAAATATTTTCCTGCCTCGCGTTTCCGGCGGAGCGTGATGCAATGGGGCTCTCTTAACAGGCGGATGAACCGTTTTTTTCTGGCGCGACCGGTCTTTTCCCTTATGTTGGGGGCACCAGACAGGCCCCACGATGCCATGACCGGCCCCGGACTCATCTCCTTGTTCTGTTTTTTGATAACGGCCGCCTATTTTTTGCGCGGCGGGATGTGTGCGGGCGTTGTTTTGTGCATGGGCTTGGCGTTTTTTTCATTTTCCCGTCGCGGCTGGCTTCGCAGGAGCGTCACGTTTCTGCTGCAGGTTTCCCTGCTTTTCTGGGGGGCGGAAGCCTGGCGTCTGGCCAGGCTGTGGATGATGGAAGGGGGGCCTTTCCTGTTCTGGACTTCCATTCCGGCTGCCGCGCTGTTGCTTCATGCGGCGGCCATTCTATGGCGGAGGCGCGGAGAAAAGAATTTGCCCGTCCCGGAGCTGGCCCGCAGCCGCGTATTTTCCGTTTCCGTATTGCTTCTGTTTTTGCTGGATGCGCTGGTTCCTTTCCGTTTGCTGATGGGGGAGCGCATCTTGCCGTGGCAGGGGGCTAATGGGCTGGCGATTCTTCTCCTGGCCTGGTGGGGCGGCTATTGCGCGGAAGGTTTGTTGAATCCGCAGACGTCTCCGCGCAGGCGGCAGGTGATGTGGACCGTGTTTGCCTCCGCTTTTTTTCTCCAGTTTCTGCTGGGAGTGACGGTGGCTCCCTCCCTGTTGATGACGGGGAAGCTCCATATTCCCGTGCCGTTTATGATGATTTCCGGCCCGGTTTATCGGGAAGAAGGTTTTTTCATGCTGGCATTGTTCAGCGTATCCGTCCTTATGGCCGGGAGTTCCTGGTGCAGCCATTTGTGCTACTTCGGGGTGTGGGACTGCCTGGCCGCCGCTTCTTCCCGCAGGAAGGGGCATCCGGTGCCGGGTGGAAAACAAGCCTGTGACTGGAGGTGGTTTTCCCTTGCCGCGGCGGTGGGGATTCCCCTCCTTTTGTCCGTGTGGGGCGTTCCGCTGGGGTATGCCCTGGCGGCGGCGTTCGCCGTAGCTCTCACGGCTCCATTTGCCTGGAAGAAAAGTTCCGAAAACGGTGTGCGGGAATATTGCAGCAGGTTTTGCCCCATGGGGCTGGCCACCAGTTTGCTGGGCAGGCTGTCCCCGTGGCGCATGCGCGTCAGGGAGACATGCACCGGGTGCATGCGGTGCGCCTCCGCCTGTCGTGATCTCTCCATCTCGCGCGGGGGCGGGGCCTGCCGCATTTCCCGGCGCTGCACCTTGTGCCGCGACTGTATTTCCCGGTGTCCGCATGGCGCTTTGAGCCTCGGCATGGCCGGCCCCTTTTCCTCTGTGCCGTCCGCGCGGGCGGATATGTATTTTGTAACGCTGGTTTCCGTCATGCATGTGGTCTTCCTGGCCACGGCTCGAATCTGATTTTTATGTTGCCATGAAAGATTCCTGCTCCCTGGAGTATCCGTTTTGCGGAGGATGGATGGAATCTGTCCATTAGGAGGCTTTTTCAGGGTTGCCGTCAGAGGGATTCAGGCAGCGGTGCAGGAGGGGGACGGCCCTGAATTCATGGAACGGCATGGTTCCCTCTTCCCATCCGAAAGAGTGGATTTTGGTTTAAGAAGGCCATTTTTGTTATTCATTGAGAGATTTATTGATGATTTAAAGTTTTTGTTATGATTTTTGAATGACCGTTCAATTTATTAAAGTCACTAAAAAAGATAGGGTCTGCTATGCTCCGGTGCCGGAGCCGTTGGAAGAGGGGGATAAGCTGGAAATCATGGAAATGAAGGATGAAGCCCTTTTCCCGCCGGCAGGGAAAAACGCAAGGATTTCCCTATCCAGGAATCCCATGGTATTCGTGAAAATGAATGACGGATTCCAGCGCATCCTGATGAAGAATATCCTGTATGTGGAGGCGGGCGGAAGTTATTGCACGCTGCACGTGCACGGCATGCCGGCTATCCTGGTATCCGCTCCGCTGGCGCGGGTATCCGAGCATCTGGATGGGGAATATTTTATCCGCGTGCACCGTTCCTACCTGGTTAACAAGCTGCATATAGAATCCATTGCGGGCAACTTCCTCCAGGTGGGCGTCGTTGCCATTCCCATCAGCAAATTCATGAAGAAAAAAGTGCTGGGCAGTTTGAACATGCTGTCGTTTTCCAAATAAGTTCCGGCCTGCCGCACGGGCTCCTGCGGCGTTCCGGGAAAGCGAAATGGAACGGCCGGAAAGGCGGGATGGAAGCAGAAACGGAATGGCCGCATCATTCACGACGTCGCCGGAAGGCGGCATATCAATGAATCTAAACCAGAAATAGAAATTAAATATATGGCAATTGACAGATCAGCAGCAGAAGCGGCGACTTCCTCCCTGCAGTCGCTGCCTTTCGGCAACATCATCGGCGGTCCCCTGGTCGCCTGTGTGGAAGCACAGGCCCAGGCGGCCCGGACTTCCTGGGAATTCATCCAGAACGTGGGCCTGTACGCGGATGGGGAAGAGAAGAAGACGGTGAACGTTTCCTTCCAGTTCATCAAGGACGGCCGCATGGCTCAGATTACGGTTCCCCTTCTGACCATCGTCCCCATTCCCTATATCGCCATTAACTCCATCGACATTAATTTCAAGGCGAATATCAGCGCGTCCGCCGCCAGTACGGAGACGGAAAATTCCTCCAGTTCCGTAGATACCAGCGTTTCCGCCTCTGCAAGGTGCTTTTGGGCGCGCGGCAGCATGAATGCCAGCTATTCCAGCAAAAAGGACTCCTCTGCGACCAGGGATTCCAAATACAGCGTGGAATACACCATGGACGTAGCTGTCCATGCCGGACAGGACAGTATGCCTGCCGGGATGGCCAAGGTGCTGGAGATGCTGAACAATAGCATTTCCGTCGTTTCTCCGGAAGGGTTCCTGGACGTGCAGCATGCCATCCAGGACGACGGAACCGTGAAATTGATAACCTCCTACAAAAACAGGGAGGGGCTGTTTGACCCGGAAGCCATCACCCTGCGGATAGGCGAAGCGACGGAAATATTTGAAAACGGTGCGGGGAATGAAGCCAGGATTGTGAAAACGGATTCCGGCAAGGAATACACACTTTCCAGGGAAGACGCCAGAAACTGCACGGTGAGTGCTGGAGAACTCAAGAGGAAGGTGGCTGTAGGCGCCTGATAACCGAACCATAGCGATTTCTCCTCCATTCCAGAGCCATGTCCCGTCTTAATCTCATCGTGGAATCCCTGCTGAAGGACATTATTGAAGCGCAGCATGCGGCAAACTGCCACGCGGCATCACTGGCGCGCCAGTATGGGAAGAGAGGCCGTGCGTGCGGTTTCCCGCTGCCCAGCGCCCAGATAGGCTCCCTGGAATTCGATTTGAAATATGCGGTGACGGGAACTTCCGGGGTGGAGGAGAAACAGGTTGCGGACACGGAGCAGTGGAGCCTGTTCCGGCAGGAACTGAAAGAGCGCGTGCCGGCGTTTGTCATCCGTTCCATTGTGATGGCCGTGGTGCATTCCAGCCTTCCGGACGACGAAGCGAGAAGCGACTTCTCAAGCCTGCTGGCCAGGGAGGAACAGTGGAAAAAGAATTTCTGCTCCTACCTAGGGAAGAAAATTTCCGCAGCCGTTTCCGCTCATGAGGGCGCGCTCCTGAAGGCGGAACCCGGGCTGGACAGGGGATTGCTGCTGGAGCTTCTGGCAGGCGTCGCGGAAAGGGAATTCATGGATAATCCGGAGCTGGAGGACCTGTTCCTGGGAACCCGGGGAGACCCCCTCAGGCAGGAATGCCGCGCCAATCTCCGGGAAGGCCTTTCCTCTTTCTTGGCCGCTCTGGCGGAAAAGTACGTCCTCACCAGGCAGGAAAGCAGTGTGGTGGTGGATGTGGAAGTAGAGGCGGACAAGCTGAAAAAGATGCCGGAGGAAGCCGTGCAGACCCTGCGCCTGAATATATCCCCTGCTTCCATTCCCTCCGTTCTGGCGGAGCAGAATGATGTTTCCGGGTTGTCCGCGTAATAGTGATAGATGATGAGTGATTCTACAAATAATAACAAGGTGAACGGGCACATTATGAGCCTGCAGCAGCTGATTTCAGCGCCGCTGGTCGCAACGATTGACGCGGATGCGATGTCCACGGAACGCTACATGAAGCATTTCATGTCCCTGGCCTTTGAGTACTACAATCCTGTGGACGGTTCCACCGGGGCGTTGAGGTTGATCAGCTTCAATTTTACGGACAGCGACGCTTCCGGCGGCGCGGAAAAGAAGGTCAGCGTGCCGCTCGTCAGCCTGGTGACGCTGCCGCTGCTGCAAATCAAACAGGCGGATTTTGATTTTGACATCAATATCATTGACGCCGTAGCCGCCGCGCCGAATGAACATTTTTCCCTGAACAGGGGAGAGGTGGAGTCCCCCGGCGGAAAAGAGCGGGATGAAGGGCTGAATTTTCGGGCTTCCCTGGCTCCGCAGTCCGGGAGAGGGGCTTCTTCCTCCCTGCAGGCGAACATGAAAATCCATGTCTCCATGCAGCAGGCTGACATGCCTTCCGGCCTGTCCCAATTTCTCCAGCTGGCTTCCAGGCCGCATTATGAGGATGTCCCTTCCCGGGAAAAGAATGATTAATTGAAAAAAACGATATGGACCAGAAAACAACTTATTCCTACCAGCGTACTCCGGGCCTTGACTGCCCCAAATGCGGGGTGTATTTCCCCACGACCATTCCGGACCGGCTCCATCAGGTGCCCTTATTGCGGCCTGACGCTTTACATTGACCGGAAAGAATCAGGCCATGCCATGCAGGCCCTGGAAAATTTCCAGAACGCATTAGACAAGCAGCTTCCCTCCGCCTCCCTGTCATGAAGAAACCGTTGATTATCCTGTCCGCCGTGCTGTGCATGGTTCTGCCGTCCTTGTCTCCGGCGGAGATGCGGCAGCGGGAACCCCGCCAGCTTGCCGCCGCCTGGCAGGAAGTAAAGAAGCAGATAGCAGACGACGGGAAAACCATCCGTGTGAGGGACGGCATTCAAGCGCTTGAACTCCTGGCGGAACTGGGGATCTCTTCCGTTCCGGCGGACGGCGTCAGGCTGTCCCGCGGCAGTCTGACCATTGTGGTCACGCGTGGGAAGAAAGAGGACGGGATTTTTTACGTGCTGGCTGTTAAGGAAGAAGGGGGCGCAAGCCTGGAAGTGAAGATGGTTCCTCCTTCCTGATTTGCCGGAGAGGAAGGTCATTCATTTTCAAAATCCCACACGCGGCGGCGGGGGGTTTT
>ERZ791906.1048-NODE-1048-length-22508-cov-8.844921_pt1 | contig 22508 bp, 18 predicted proteins | sample MGYA00510146_ERZ791906 | MGnify/ENA primary metagenome ERZ791906 (study PRJEB30046, sample SAMN00792096) | human gut metagenome | study: EMG produced TPA metagenomics assembly of the A metagenome-wide association study of gut microbiota in type 2...
ATTTCGAGAAGAAAAAGCAAATTGGTTTTGAGAGGACTATAAATTCCAGTTTATAGGAGGTAAACATATATTGGCAAGAGCAAAATATCAGGTATTAGTCATTCCATATCATGTTGAAAATGGCAATGTAAAATATTGCATATTTAAAAGAAATGATATTAAAGTATGGCAATTTATAGCAGGTGGTGGAGAAGATGAGGATGAAACTATAATAATATCTGCAAAACGAGAGGCATATGAAGAAGCAAACATAGGTATGGATTGTAAATATTCTGTACTTGATACACAAAATAGCATACCAACATACTGTTTTAAAGAAGCAAGAAAAATATGGGGTGAAAATTGTTTGGTTATTCCTGAATATACATTTGCTGTTAGAATGGATACAACAATTTTAGAATTGTCTCAAGAGCATACGGAGTATGAATGGGTTGATTACAAAACTGCATTAAAAAGACTTAGCTATGATAGTAATAAAACTGCGTTATGGGAATTAGATAGTAAAATTAAATTAGGAACATTAAATTAAGAATATTTATATTATGATTTATTTACAACAAAATTGTAGTGCGTTATAGTTATAAGCTTGTCATAAGCTCCAGATTTTGAAATATAGGCTGAAAATTAGGGATATTGGCAAATAGTAAATGACGAAGAATCTAATAAGCCAACTGGTATTATTCTTTGCACTGATAAAGATTCAGTGGTTGCGGAATATGCTTTAGAAGGATTAGTAAGTAATATTTTGCATCAAAATATATTTATTATATTACCAATAAAGAACAACTCATAACGGAGATCAAAAAAGTGATAAATCAGTGGAGTAAAAATAAAAGATATAAAAAATGGAAGAAATGAGATTAAAAGAAATACGTAAAAACGAAAGAAAATCACATATAGAAATATATTCTAATGCCGAACTATATAAAGAAGGTAGTTGGCTAATAAGACCAATAAAAACAGTAGTAGATTTGATTCCTCTGTTTGATAAATACGAAGAAATTAATGTCTTGGATTTGGGTTGTGGAGTAGGAAGAAATTGCATATGTATTGCTCGACATTATTATGATAGGTTGTGTAAAATAGATTGTGTGGATATACTGGATTTAGCTATCGAAAAACTTTATGCTAATGCTGATGAATATGGTGTTACATCAAATATATGTGGAATAGTTAAATCGGTTGATGATTATCAAATCAAAGAAAAAATTATGATTTAATAATGGCGGTATCATCTTTGGAACACGTAGATTCAAAAGAAACCTTTGTTAATAAATTGCGAAAAATAGAACATGGCATCCGCAAAAATGGCATTGTATGTTTAGTTGTAAATTCTAATATAAAAGAGTTTGACAAGAAAACAGGAAATGAAATACTTCCACAATTTGAAGTATGCTTACCTACAGAAGAAATGCAAAGGATTTTTATAAAACTTATCCAGAGATTTTCCACTCAGCGAGTGGAAAATCTCAACCGATATTATCATGGACACATTATCGTATTTTATTACAAGTAAAAGATGAAAAGGCATGTGAATGGTATGAGAAAGAAGCGCTTCAACAAGCATGGAGTGTTAAAACATTACAACGTAATGTTTCTTCACAGTACTATTACCGCATGCTTCAGACTCAAAAGAAGGATCTTGTAGAAAATGAAATGAAAGAACTAACCAAGGAATATCAGAGCAATAGAAATGTTAAATGCAACAATTAAAGATGGAAAATTTTTTTAGAAAACGACTCCCACAAGATTGCCACTCAATACAGGCAGCTATCGCTAACAAGTAATAAATACACTAGTAAGTATTACAGGGCAAACACTTTTATCCACTTTTGGGGCGAAGTTTTCAGCCAGTAATGAATCAATAGTGCCAGTAGGCAAAAATAAAACTCACATGGATTGTGAGAGTGTCCAAGCATAAAGAATGACCTTGATGGTTCTGTAGAAATACAGACCGTCAGGGTCTTTTTGCTAATAAATAGGCTTAAAACAGGCTATTGACAGCAGTTTTTAATAATTGGAGAAATACCTTATTTTAAGGGCTTTCAAGGGTCTTGATTTACACATAAAATCATAATTTTATGAGGAACAGAAAATGTAATACAGAGTTAAAGGGTATTACGCTGAAGCAATCTATTTTATGTTTGAAACATGAATGGATAGGGGAAATCTCTGAAGAATTAAATGAATTTCAAAGTTCTGTTTTATACAACCAACCCATAAGTTAGTCCTGCAATGATATAATAGGTATGTATCCTCCTGGGATTGGAGGAAAAATGCCTGAAAAAAGAAAAAAAGTACAACACTTAACCTGGGAAAACAGGCAGGAGGATACGAAAAGGATAGCCAAATCCACAGGCATCCAGAAGTTAGTTCTGCAAAATGAAAATGGAAAAAGCAAACCAGAAGTTAGTTTTGCATTCAACTGCATTCAACTTTTTTATAAAAAAATGAAACTTTTTGGTACTTTGAATAGTCTAAATAGTATAAAGCGTAAAGGAGATAAAATTGAAAGAGAAAAAAGAAGATATAATTAGCAAACTTCTTATAAAAAATTATGACAAATATTATCATATAGCATATAGCTATGCTCAAAATAAAAATGATGCACAGGATATAGTACAAGAAGGAGCGTATAAGGCTATATATAATTCGAAAAAATTACGTCAGGTAAAATATGCAGACACATGGATATGCAAAATTATTATAAATGAAGCAATTAATTATATTAAAAAAAACAGGTTTAATTGGGATAGAGATATTGTAAGTGAAATGAAAGATGAAAAAGATGTGTTTGAGATTGAAGATAATAAGATTGAATTGAAACAGGCGTTGAACAAATTAACAGATAAAGAAAGGGCTGTAATTGTATTAAGATATTTTGAAGAAATGAGTTTAAATGATGTTGCGTACATTTTAGGTGAAAACTTAAGTACAGTAAAAAGTAGGATATATAGGGCACTTGAGAAGTTAAAAGAGTATATGATAGTTAAATAAATTGTGATATGAAGGAGAAATTAAGATGGTAAATGATGAAATGTTAAAAAAACTAAAAAGTCAATATATTGGAGTCGAAGTTCCTGATGATGAAAAAATGAAATTAAATGAAGTTTTAGAGTATGCTAAGATTGATAAAAAAAGAAAAAGGAAAAAAGTTATAATTGCAAGATGGATGATTTCTGTTGCTGCATTGTTGTTAGTTGTAATTATGCCAAATACAAATGAAACATTGGCATCATCTTTGGAAAATATACCTTTGGTGGGAAATATTTTTACTGTAATAACAGTTAGAAAATATGATAAAGAGAAAAATATCAAAGTTAATATGGCAAAAGTAGATTCTAATGGAGATATTAAAAACAAAAAAACAGTTGAAAAGTTAAATAATGATATAAAAAAATATACAAACAAGATAGTGAATCAATATAAAGCTGATTTAGGTTCAAGTGGATTTAGTGATTTATATATGGATTATAAAATTGTTGTTAATAATGATAAGTGGTTTACAATAGCATTTACAATAAATGAAACCAGAGCAAGTGGATACGAATTTCATAGATATTACAATATAGATAAATCAAGTGGAAAGATTGTTAGTCTAAAAGATATGTTTAAGAAAAAATCTGATTATATAAAGATTATAAGTAATGATATAAAACGACAAATGAAACAACAAATGTTGACTAAAGACGTTGTATATTTTATTAAAGATAATGGCATTTCTACAGGATTTAAAGAAATATCAGGCAATCAAAACTACTATATAAATAATGAGGGAAATATAGTAATTGCATTTGATGAGTACGAGGTAGGACCAGGATGTACAGGGACGCCTAAGTTTGTAATATCAAAAGATATAGTAAAAAATATTTTAAATAATTAAGAAACATAAATACAGATAATGGAGATGAAAAAAATGACAAGAGATGAAAAAAAACAAAAGAGAATAAGACAACTTAAAATGCGTGTAGTATCCACGTTATTAATATTGTGTTTAGTAATCGGAGTAGGCAGTTGTACTTTAATAGAAAAAAACAAAGGGAGTAAAATAGTTGTAAGAGTTAATGGTGGAGTTGTTGAAAATACAAAGAATGTTGCAGCTAATGGTGAAAAGGCTTCAACTGAAACAAAGAAAGAAAACAGTAAAACCGAAGAGAAAACAACAAAAGATAATAAAAGAGTTATTGATCCTAATAAACCTATGATTGCATTAACCTTCGATGACGGGCCGGGGGAGAGAACATTGGAATTGCTGGAAACATTGGAAAAATATAAAGTTAGAGCTTCGTTTTTTATGTGTGGTACAAGTCTTTCCAGAAACGATATAAAGGTGGAAGAAATTTTAAAGAAAATGGATGAATTAGGATGTGACATGGGAAATCATACAATGGATCATCAGTCATTGCTAACATTATCCTCGAAAAAAATCAAATGGGAAGTGGAAGGGGTTAATGATTTGATTAAGAAGCATGTTGGACATGGAACTAAATTTGTGAGACCACCTTACGGAGCAGGAATCAGGGATAAGAAGGTAAGTAAATATGTAAATGCACCTATGATTTGCTGGTCTGTGGATACATTGGATTGGAAGACAAAAAGCAAAAAGAAAACAATAAGGTCTGTTATGAATGATGCTCATGATGGAGATATAGTGTTGATGCATGACATTCATGGATGGACAGTAGATGCAGTAAAAAAGATTGTTCCAAAACTACTAAAAAAGGGATATCAGTTAGTTACAGTATCTGAAATGGCAGAGGCTAAAGGCTGCAAACTAGAAAATAGAAAGCCATATTTTGAATTCTACTAGATATAAGAACCGTTATGTTAAATTAAAAACTTAGCATTGCGGTTTTTATATGCAAAAAATTAACTTTTCACAGGAGATAAATAACCAGATAGAACCAGATACAAAAACAATTAAATAAAGGCTAAAAGTATTATCTGTCCCAACTTAAAAATGGTGGGCATTTTTTAGAAATGGTAACCAAATTTTATATTTTATTGAGCCTTAATTTGTAAGGTGATAACCTACAAAAAAGAGTAAAAATAGGAGGGAAACATGCTAAAAAGATTTATTTCAATTTTGCTAACAGTAGTTATGGTTAGCACGTTGGATGGCGGTATGAATTTTGGTCAAAATGTTGAAGTAAAAGCTGCAACAGCAGGAATAACTAATGGTGCAACTTATACAATTGTATCGGCATATAATGGTAAGGCAATAACACAGACCGACCTTTCAACATTTTATGCAAATTGTGTGGTTTGGAACACAGATGCAATGAGCGATTTGGCAAGATGGACATTAAAGGAAACAGGGGATTATTATAATATTACCAATGTAGTATCCGGTAAAAGTATAAAAATAACCGGAAAAAACAATGGGGATAATATGGACTTAAATGGCAATGATAATTCCGATAAGTACAGATGGAAGTTAGTGCCAATTACATCAGGAACATATTCCGGATGTTACTATATTGTTTCAGCTGTAAAAAATGATAATGGTGAAGAAGAATATGCTGAAATTATTAGTGATGATGACAAAAAAGATAAGGATGGCGCACAGGTCAGATTATGGACAAAGGCAAAAAGTGTAGATTATGAGCCTCGCCAGATTTGGAGAATACAAAAGAGTGATGCTGAGAATTCATCATTTACTGAAGCAATGGCGGACAAAGCTTTAGAAGCATTTAAGAACAAATATTATGTTAAAAATTCAACAACCGGATATGACAGCTTAGGTGGTGGATTCTGGGGAATTGCAGAAGTTATGGAGGCTATGCTTGATGGATATGAAACAACAGGAAAATCAATTTACAGGGATATGTTTCAAAATACATATAAGGATTTTATAGCAAGAAATGGAGATTATTGGTCAAATAATGATTTTAATGATGATATAGCCTGGGCAGTGCTTGATTCCGTAAGAGCATATTTGTTGTTTGGTGATCAGAGTTATTTAGACATTGCCAAGAAAAACTGGGACTTTATGTATAAAAGAGGAACAGAAGGAAGAACAGACGGAATGATCAGATGGTCTCATGAAAATGGTAGAGGCGACGGAACATTGTCATGCATTAACGGACCTGCAACAGTAGGTGCATGTTATCTGGCAATTGCCACAGGCGATGACAGTTACTATACAAAAGCTAAAAGGGTATTTGATGCATGGAGAAACAGTTCACTGTATGTACGTGAAGGCGATGATGCAGGACATGTATGGGATAGTGCAGGAAACGCCTGGCGTTCTACTTATAATCAGGGAACTTTCCTTGGAGCAGCAATCATGCTCTATGAAAAATATGGAACACAGCAGTATTATGATGATGCATGCAATGTCATGGCAAATACAGTAAAAAACTTATGCTATAACAATATTTTAAAAGAAGAGAATACAAATTCAGGTGACCTTTCAGGTATGAGAGGAATTCTCATGAGGTATATGAGAAAATTCATTGTAGATTTTAATAAGGGTGAGTATCTTTCATTCTTTAAAGATAATGCAAGAGTTGCATGGATGAATAGTAATTCAAAAGGAATTATGCAATGTGCATGGCAGGGAAAAGCATCTGAAGACGCAACATGGGATTCATTTGCGGCTTATAACGCCATTTCACTTATGGCGAACATGCCGACATATGCAGATAATTTACAAAGAGATGCTTATTCAAATATCGAAGCAGAAGATTTAGATTATTGTAAAGGGCTTATTTCAGAAAATTCCGGCGGAACAAGTGGTGGCAGAAGTCTTGGTGGTGTAAAGAACGGCAACTATGCTGCTTACTACAATATTGATTTTGGTGAGACAGGTGCGTCAAAACTTACATTTAAATATTCAAAAAGTACTGAAAAAGAAGATGCAAAAGGAACACTGGAATTTAGACTTGGAAGCACAACAGGACCACTTATTGCAAAGGCAAGCATTGAAAATACAGGAACATGGCAGAACTGGAAGGAAGTGACAATTGATACAGCCCGCATTACCGGAGTACAGAACGTATACATAGTGTTTAAGTCAGATACACCACATGTATGTAATTTTGATTACTTTAAATTTACTAAGGCAACAAAGGATAATCAGGGATACTTTTTCCTAAAGTCAGATGCATCAAATCAGTATGCAATGTGTAAAAACGGAAGCAGTGATACAACAATTGTTGCAACAAGTGATAATAGAGGTGAGTGGGAACAGTTTAAAATAATTAAAAATGATGATGGAACAGTTTCTTTCAAATCATTAGTGTCAGGAAAATATATATGTATGGTAAGTGAAGGAGCATACCTTACAGCAAGCACCTCCGCAATATATACCGGAGAAAAATTTGTTATAGAAAGATACAAGGAAGATACAAGTAAAAATAAACATTTTGCTATTAGGTCAATTGCAAATGGAAAGTATTTGTGTGTTGATCCAAATGGCGACAAGGCGGTTCTTTCAACTTCAACTACTATAGGTGGCTTAGGGGAAACTTTCCATATGGAAACTGTAAATGGAGAATGGATAGTGCCTGACGGAACTGTTCTTGCGGATAGTGCATATAAAGATGCATTTTCAAAAATTGAAGCAGAGAGAACAGATGACTATAATGGAACAATTAATTATGATACATACCTAGGAAATACCAATGACGGTGAATGGGCAAGATATGATAGTGTAAGGTTTACCAAAACCGCAAAGAGTATTATAATGAATTACTCTGTAAGAGGTAAGATTGCCACAGGAAAAGTATCATTATATTTAGATAGTTTGGATACGACACCTGTTGGAGAATTGTATCTGACTGAAACTGCTGAAGATAGTTGGGATACATATGTTGAAAAAAAGTTTGCTTTGGAAAAAGAGATAAGTGCAGGAGTTCATAATGTATATCTTAAATTTACTCCTGACAGCGGAAAGACATATGTTGGAAATATTGATTATTTCTTATTTAGTGAAGAACCAACAACAGTAGCCCCAACAACAGAGGCACCTACTACAGTAGCCCCAACGACAGAGGCACCTACAACAGCAGCACCTACAACGGTTGCGCCAACAACAGAGGTACCAACAACGGTAGCCCCAACGACAGGGGGATCAACAACGGTAACTCCTACTACAGAGGCCCCAACAACGGTAGCTCCTACTACAGTAGCACCAACAACGGTGGCATCTACAACGGAAGCCCCAACAACAGAGGCACCTACGACAGTAGCCCCAACTACAGAGGCAACGACAACAATGGCGCCTACAAAACAGAGTGAAACTTCAACAGTAGCAATTGGAGAAGGAAGCGATGTAGGTAAGGTTAACAGCAAAATACTTAACTGCAAGAATGATAAGGATTTAGCAGGATCTACTTTCGGAAAACTTTGTGTAAAGGTTAAGAAGAGCAAGAAGAAGGCTATCAGTCTTACATGGAAGAAGATACAGGTTGCTAAGACATATGTTATATATGGTGCAAAATGTGGAACTTCATACAAGAAGATTGCAACTGTTCACAGAAAGACATTTACTAATAAGAAGCTAAAGAAAGGTACTTATTATAAGTACATGGTTGTTGCATTAAATGAAAAGGGCAAAGTGGTAGCAATATCCAAGTTAATTCATGTGGCAACAAAGGGTGGAAAAGTAGGTAACTGTAAGAAACTTAAAGTGAACAAATCAAAGGTTAACTTAAAGCAGGGCAGGAAGTTCAAGTTAAAAGTTAAACAGATTGCTAAATCAAAGAAGGTTAAATTAAAGAAACATAGAAAGACAGCCTTCGAATCAGATAATCAGAATGTGGCTGTTGTATCCAAAAAGGGAGTCATTACAGCTAAGAAGAAAGGCAAGTGTTCAGTTTATGTTTATGCACAGAATGGTGTGTACAAACAAGTGAAAGTTACAGTTAAATAAAGATATATAATATTAGAAAAGTAGCGGGCATTATGATACGCCCCGGTCAGATAGACAGGGGAGTATCATGAAGCCCGTTATTTTTGCTTAAAAGCAAGTTAAATAAACAGATAAGGCTTTATCATTAGGTTAATCTGAAATTACTGCAAGATCGGAACTGATACCAATAAGGACATACAGAATAGTCCAAATAATTGGGAAAATACATCCCAGTGGAGAGAAAGGCAGCTTGTTTATCATCTCAAAGGTCTGCATATTTCCCCGGGTTAAAAGGGCAGATAAAACGCCTAGTATAAGCGGTAATGCTATGCATATGGTAATGGTAGTTTTGTCGGTTTTCAAATAATTCTCCATACAAAAAAATATATGTAGAAGAAATGTTTTATATGAATATTTTGGTAATTGGCAATTAAATTAGATTATGAAAAAATACCCCAATATGCTTTAATATATCTGTCAAAAAATAAACAATAATTGCTATTTAATATGTTAGAAATTATAATATAAATAAGGAAAAAACGCAGCAAATATACCAAAAATTGAAAGGAAGGAACATATGAAAAAAACTTTGAAAACACTAATGCTAATTGGAGCAATAGCATTAGGAATGAATTTTGCGGGGGTAAAAGCCCAGGCAGTAGAAGAAACAACGGTTGTGGCAACTACGGTGACAGAGGAAACAACTACAGCACCGGAAACCACTACAAAGGTGGAAGAACCAACTACGAAGCAGCCTACTACTGAGAAACCAACAACGAAACCTAACGTGGACACAAAAGGAACAAAAGTTAAAAAAGGTGGCTATGTTAAGAAATCAGTTTATGCATATAATTTAAAGTTGGAGAAAGTAACGAAGGTCAAAAAAGGAGTCCGCTACTATGTTTATAAGAAATGCAATAGCGGATATTCAATGTTAAAAGTTGGAAATAAGAAGCTATTAGTAAAATCAAAATATGTTGTCTACAAATGTAATGCTAAAAAAATAGTAAATACATTAGATAAGAAATATTCCTATGCAGACATGAAATCTGACCTTAAGAAACTAAAAGAAGCCTACGGCTCAATATTGAAAGTTGAAGTCGCAGGAAAAAGTTTAGATAAGAGAAAGTTGTATTACGTTACTTTAGGTAAGGAAACGGCTAAGAAGACTGTTTATGTAGAAACGTCAATACATGCAAGAGAGTATATGAATACTAAATTTATGATGAAAGTCATTGAAGAGTATTGTAGAGGATATGATACCAAAAAATATCAGGGAAAGAATTACAGTAAAATTTTTAACAAGGTAAAATTAGTAATTATGCCAATGGTAAATCCGGATGGTGTAACAATTAGTCAATATGAACCTAAGAAAATAAGAGATATTAATTTACGTCAGAACCTTTACAAAATAGCAAAAGGAGCTAGTTTTAAAGAATGGAAGTCAAATGCAAGAGGCGTGGATATCAATAGAAACTTCGCCGAAGGCTTTGGAAGAGAAAGCGCAAAAGCACCTGGTCAAAAGCTATATGCAGGAAAGAAAGCTGTATCTGAACCTGAGACAAAGGCACAGATAGCCGTAGTTAAAAAAGTAAAACCTAATGTAGTAATTTGTTATCATCAGGCTGGAGAAGTTATGTATCACCGTAAACACACAAAACTTAGCAATATGTTGTATTCTATGACAAAATATACTCACGTAATAAGTGAGCCAACATCTTATGGAACATTCAGCGATTATTTAGATGCCAGAAATATTTTAAATTGCACATTGGAAACTGGTAAAGTACCGGCTCCTGTAAAAAATAGTGAATTTAAGAAAATATATAAATTAAACAGATATGTATTAGTAGCAGTTGCAAAAATGTATTCATAAAATCAAGTGAATACAGTATTTTAACAGTGAGAAAAGGTGGTCACATATGAATAAAAATACGATTAAAAAGATAATTGCATCAGGACTAATTATAGCAATAATAGCTGCAGGAACAGAAATTGCTGATAAAAGTTCGCAAGTGGCAGGAACAAATTCCATAAACACCATTGTTGGGGCAGAAGAGATTACTAGATCAGCTACAGATTTTGAAAAGGAAAGACCCACAATAACATCCGTTATAAATAATAAAAACAGCACAACTATAAAATGGAACAAAATAGAATGTGCTAAGGGCTACGATATTTACAGGGATGGAGTGAAAATCTGTCAGGTAAAAAAATCAATTCAGTATACTGATAAGAAAGCAAATAAGAATGGAAGCTTGTACACTTTTAAGGTTGTGGCATACAAAACAGCAAAAGGTAGGAGATACGAGAGCAAACCTTCTTTAGAAGTTAAAAATTATTTCCTTAAAGGAAGCAGCATTAACATATTATCAGGAAAATCTGGAAATAATCAGATTTCATGGCGCAAAAACAGTAAAGCAAACGGATATGAAATTCAATATTCAATAAAAGAAAATTTTACAAAGGGTAAAACTATAAACGTACAAAACAAAAATTCTGCAAAGCTTAGTAAATTAAAGAAGAAAAATTACTACGTGAGAGTCAGGGGATATGTAAAAAAAGGAAAAAACAAATATTATTCAGTTTGGAGTACCTGCGCCGAAATAATTGTATGGAATTCTAAATGGAAATTTGCAGGTTATTCCAAAATACATACAGACGCAGCAACATTATATTTTTCAACAGCATCTAAACTTAAGCAGAAAACAGTTTGCGTAAATGCCGGTCATGGAACAAAAGGTGGCGAAAGTGTTAAGACATACTGTCATCCTGATAAAAGTGCAAAGGTGACAGGTGGAAGTACAGCTCAGGGAGCTGTAAAAGCTACATCAATTAACGGTGGAACTACTTTAAGTGACGGAACACCTGAGGCAAAGGCAACACTTAAACTGGCAATGGTTGTGAAAAAGAAACTTTTAAAAGCAGGCTATAATGTTTTGATGGTAAGAGAAAGTGAAGATTCACAGATAGACAACATAGGAAGAACGGTATACGCAAACAATAATGCAGATTACCACATTGCCCTACATTATGATTCTTCATCAGCAAATAAAGGCGCATTTTATATTAGCGTTCCAAATAACAAGTCCTACAGAAACATGTATCCGGTTTCAAAGAATTGGAAAAAACATAATAAATTAGGACAAAATCTTATTTGGGGAATGAAAAATGCCGGTGTAAAAATTTATGGAAATGGAGCTATGGCAATTGATTTAACACAAACATCCTATTCAACAATAGCATCTGTTGATTTAGAAGTTGGGGATAAACGAAGTGATCATTCAGGTAAGGCATTAAATAAGATTGCCAATGGAATTGTGAAGGGCATGAATAAGTAGGTAAATAGTTAATTAACTCGGAATAAACCGAGTCGGAGATAACCGAATAAAATTAAAGGCTTGATTTTGCCCATAGGGCAATCTTTACAATTTGCCCTGACTGCGGTAGACGTATTTCAGTAAAAGATAAATAACGCAATGGTTGTGGCAGGAAAAATGAGAATGTTACGGGTGAAAATTAAATAAAAATTAAATAAACTTAAATAACTTTCCCCCCCAATGCAATATTTTTCAAAATGTCAACGTTTCATAATTAAATTAAAGAGAAAGGAGAATAACGATTATGAGAAATTTTAAGAAAAAGTTATTAGTTGGTTCATTAATCATTACGATGGCATTAGGAGGTGTATGTCAGGGAACACCGGTTGGTGCTTATGTAAACTATTCCAGTGACACATCTTTTAACAGTGCAGGTGGAAAGAATTTGACAATACATTATGGAACTAAAACAAAATTAGGCAAGTACACCATATCCACCGGAAAGAATAAAGATAACAAACTTTGCATTTATTCAAAAAAAGCAGGTAAGAAAAAAGAATGTTTGGGAAGAGTGGTAAATGGAAATCACTACTTTACTTACAAAAAAAGTGTTTTTTTCTTGGGAAAACAACATGGAACATACAAATATGTTCCAGGTAAGAAGGTTAAGAGAGTAAAGGCAATAAAAAAAATCACTTACATAGCGGGAATTTATGGGAAGAAGAATTTGATTATTCGTAGTAAGAATGTTTTGAAGGCTTATAATGTTGCAACAGGTAAAATGAAAGTCCTTACAGATAAGTTCCCAAAGAATGTTTACAATTTTGGCATTTATGGAGATTACGCATACTGCGAAAAGTATGTTAAACATCAGGAAAAATTATATGCGTATAATATGAAAAAAGATAAAATGATGTTAACAAGATTGCCAGTAGGAATGTTTATTAAAAACATAAAGATGAATAACAATATATTATATTTTACAGGTAATCAAACTACTGTAAAAAACGAGAATGGAGAAATAGCAACATATACATCAGATGATTATAGAATTTTCAAGTGGGATTTGAAGAATGAACCTGAAGAAATGATAAGTAATGCACAAATTATTAATTTCCATGGTGATAATATGTATTATTTCAATTATAAAGCAGACGAAGAAAATAAGATTCAGGCAAAGACAATCCATGAGTACAACATGAAAACCAAAGCTGTGAAAGTAATTAAAACCCCAGAAGAAGTAGATGTTGAATATGCAAGCAAAATTATCAAAAAAGGAAATGTTTTAAAAATATACATTGCGGGTGAACATTATGATGAAAGTAGAATTTATTCTATAAAAGATGATGGAACCGGTTTTAAATTAGTTAGAACAGAAGAAAAGAAATAACTAATGATAAAGGAAATAAACTTAAGCGTTTACAATGAAAAAAGAAAAGTCGGTAAAATAAAAAGTGCTTACAAGGATAAAGAAATATAATAAAAGGTGGTCAAAGATAAAAAATAAAAAGTAATAAAATAAAAGAGAAGAAGGATAAAACAAAACCTCAGTTGATAAAAAAGTCAACTGAGGTTTTAATGTATGCCCACTTGCGTAAAAAGAAAATGTTGCTAAATAGGCACGCACTGGTTGCGTAGAATGTCGCAAGTGACATTCCAGATTCTTTTAAAAGAATTTTGAAATTAACCCATTTACAATAATGAATATAATCGTAATAGGGAGAATCCATTTACAGTAAAAACGAATTTGTTTTGGAATTTTCAAACCTGAGCCTGAATTAACTTCCTTAATATAATTATCCCATCCCCAACCATATCTGCTTGTGCAGAATAGAGTGTAAATAAGTGAGCCAATTGGAAGGATTAAATTACTTATTAAAAAGTCTTCTAAATCCATAACATTTGTATTTTTTCCAAAAGGCATGAATCCTGACCAAACGTTAAAACCAAGAACGCAAGGGATGGAAGTAACAGTTATAATAATTGCATTTATAATTGCAGTTTTCTTACGTGACCATTTCCAAAGATCCATACATGATGACATAATATTTTCAAAAACGGCAATTACAGTTGAAAATGCTGCGAAAGCCATGAAAATAAAGAAGCAACTTCCCCATATACGACCACCCGGCATCTTTGCAAAAATATTTGGCAAAGTAACAAATATAAGTTTTGGTCCCTGATCAGGGCTAACACCAAATGCAAAGCATGTTGGGAAAATAATCAACCCTGACACAATGGCAACAAATGTATCTAATGCAACAATGTTAATTGATTCTCCAAGTAGTGAATGGTCTTTTCCAAGATAGCTGCCAAAAATTGTCATAGAGCCCATGCCAATACTAAGTGTGAAAAATGCCTGATTCATTGCAGCTACTATAACATTAATAAGGCCAATCTTTTTAATTTGTTCAAAGTCAGGTACCAGATAAAAATACAAGCCCTTGCCGGCACCTTCAAGAAAAATACTGTTAATTGCCAAAACAACCATAATTACCAAAAGGGCAATCATCATGACTTTGGAAATTTTTTCAACTCCGTTTTGTAATCCAAGTGAACAAACCAGGAAACCTACAATAATAACAAGAGTTGTCCAAAATATCATTTCCGAAGGAATGGCATTCATATTTGAAAAATGACTTTGAACAGCATTAGTGTCTGCGTTTACAAAGTCACCTTTTGCTGTATCAAAAAAGTATCGTAGCATCCAACCGGAAACTGTTGTGTAGAACATCATAAGAATATAGTTACCTGCCATTCCGATGTAACCATGCAGATGCCAATATTGACCTTTTTTCTCAAGAGTCTTAAAAGCTCTTGAAATACTTTGCTGACTACCACGACCAACTGAAAACTCCATTGTTAAAATAGGAAGCCCTAAAATAACAAGGAATAAGATGTAAAATAATACAAAACATCCACCACCATTATTTCCAACAACATAAGGAAAACGCCATACATTTCCAATACCTATGGCACAGCCGGCAGAAATAAGAATGAATCCAAGTCTGGATTTAAATTTTTCTCTTTCCATATACAATCTCAATTCTATTTTTATTACAGCATTCAAAAGTCATATTAAATAAAAAAACTTATTCCAAAATGGACGACACTGCAAACAACATCTTAAAGAAATAAGAAGAGTTTGTCAATTTAACGTGTTAGTATTGTAAAGTGATAAGGTTAATACACATTTGCATTAGTGCAATTACTTAAAAAAATTTTCAATAACAAAAATATTGAAGTGTCAATAGTTTCGTAGAATGTCGCAAGCGACATTATTTGTTATTATAGTATAAGTGCAAAAATGTAAATTGAAAAAGATTGAAAAAAAGAAATTATAGTGCTAAACTGAACACGTTAAAAAAACAAACGGAGGTGATATTCATGGATAGTTGCGATAGTATTAGGTCGAGAAATGATTGTGGTATTATATTAGTGAAACAGTTAATGTGGCTGTCTGTGAAATATCAGTAGCCATGTTTAATTAATATGTCTTTTTATAAGCACCACAGTATGGACCTTATATCACAACAGGTAACTATAGGTTCCACGTTATGTGGTGTATTTTTTATGCACTGGCATAAAAAGAGAATATAAGGAGGCATAGATGAGAACAAATAAATTTGTAAAGAAAAATTATGTAAATGAATTATTAGCAATAATTAAAGGCAATTTTACTGAAAATGAATTAAAAAAGAAAATAGCAAATTACCATGAGAAAGATATTGCAGATGCATTAACACATTTAACAGAACAGGAAAGAAAACGTGTATATGGAATATTAGGGGCTAAGAATGTTGCTGAAATTTTCACATATATTGATGATGTGGAAAAATATTTTGGCGAGTTGTCTTTAGAAAAAGCTGTAAAAGTTGTTTCTTTTATGGATTCTGACGAGGCGGTTGATTTAATTGAAAGTCTTGATAAGGACAAAAGAGAAGAGTTAGTAAATAATTTACAGGGTAGCCTTAAGATAGATATTAAGAAGATTTTATCTTACGATGAAGAAGAGATAGGTAGCTACATGACTACTAATTACATTTGTATTCATAATGACTTAACCATAGGCAAGGCAATGAAAGAGCTTATAAAACAGGCTGGAGATAATGATAATATTTCTACAATTTATGTGGTAGATGAAAATAATAAATATTTTGGAGCTATTGACTTAAAAGATATAATTCTTGCAAGAGAAAATGACGAATTGATTGGAATAATCAGTCAGTCATATCCTTATGTTTTAGAGCACGACAAAATAGATGATTGTATGGATAAGATTCTTGAATATTCAGAAGACTCCATACCGGTGTTAATGGAAAATGGCGAAATTGTTGGAGCAATTACTTCAGAAGATATTGTAGAATTAGTTGATGATGAAATGGGTGAAGATTATGCCAAGTTAGGTGGTCTTACAGCAGAGGAAGATTTAAAAGAACCTCTCCTTGAGAGCAGCAAAAAAAGATTGCCATGGCTTGTAATCTTACTATTTTTAGGAATGGCAGTGTCCTCAGTTGTTGGAATGTTTGAAACAGTTGTAGCGATTTTGCCAATAGTAATCTGCTTTCAATCATTAGTTTTAGATATGGCTGGAAATGTGGGTACACAGTCACTTGCAGTAACAATTCGTGTATTGATGGATGAAAAATTAACCGGTAAAGAAAAGTTAATGCTATTAATAAAAGAAGTAAAAGTCGGTTTATTAAACGGTATGATTTTAGGTATAATGGCATTGTTTTTCTTAGGAATTTATATTCATATATTCAAAGGTTATACATTTGGAAATGCGTTCCTGATTTCAGGCTGTGTAGGAATTTCATTATTAGTAGCAATGGTAATTTCAAGCATGGTAGGAACAGTAATACCAATGTTTTTTAATAAAATAAAAATTGATCCGGCAGTTGCATCCGGTCCATTAATTACAACAGTAAATGACCTTGTGGCAGTAGTAACATACTATGGACTTGCACTTGTATTCCTTATTAATATTTTCGGATTAGCATAAATATAAAAATATTACGTCTTAGCGTGATATATTCTTTTTCTGTACAACCAGATAAAAGGGAATATCACACTAGGACGTTTTTATTTAATAAGAAATCACTTTGGAATTTCTTATTAAATAAAAAGCGTTCCACTAGGGATGCATATTTGCACGAAAGGAAAATGTTTATAACGGGTACGTGCTTGATGCGTAGAATGTCGTAAGCGACATTCTTTGCTATATGGAATAAGCTGGGATGGTGTGGTAAAATAAATAGCAGGAAAATTAATTTGTGAAAGGACAAAAAATGAGTAATACATTTATCGCACAGGGAGCACATGTGATTGGCAAGGTGACAATAGGGGAGAATGTAGGTATATGGTACAATGCAGTTGTGCGTGGTGATATGGAAGAAATAATAATTGGTGACAATAGCAATATTCAAGACAATTGCACACTGCATACTGGTGAAGGTTTTCATATTGAAATCGGAAAAGGTGTTACAGTTGGGCATAACGCAATTGTTCATGGTGCTATTGTGGGTGATAACACTGTTGTTGGAATGGGAAGTATTTTACTTAATGGAGCTAAAGTTGGAAAGAACTGTATTATAGGAGCAGGTGCATTGGTTACGGGAAAAATGAACATTCCTGACAATTCTATGGCTCTTGGGAGTCCGGCAAGAGTTGTTAGAAAACTCACAGATGCTGAAATTGAATCAAACAAGAAAAATGCAGAAGAGTATGTTAAGTTAATGAAGGCAAGCAAAGAGTTGAAGTAATGCATACAAACAAGGAGTAAAATTTATGCAAATGACTACATTGTGTTACATAGAAAAAGATAATAAATATTTAATGTTACACAGAACCAAAAAGAAAAATGACATTAATGAAGGTAAGTGGATTGGAGTAGGAGGGCATGCTGAAGGAAGCGAGAGTCCGGAAGAATGTTTAAAAAGAGAAGTACAAGAAGAAACAGGATTAAAACTTTTGTCTTATAAGTTAAGAGGGTTAATAACTTTTGTAAGTAATCAATGTGAACCTGAAATGATGTGTTTGTTCACGGCAGATAAGTTTGAGGGACAAATTACATCCTGCGATGAGGGCGATTTAATGTGGGTGCCTAAGAAAGATGTTTTGCAACTTCCAACTTGGGAAGGAGATGCTGTTTTCTTGAAATTACTACTTGATAATGAAGAAAAATTTTTTACATTGAAATTAATTTATGAAGATGAAAAGTTAGTTAAAAAAAATATTCAGTTTTATTAGAAAATCAGAAAATTGCAAATGTTTAGACATACAAGAGTAAATTGTGTAAAAAAAAATTCCTGTAATGAAAACTTGAGTGAAAAAGTACACAGAATGGAATCAGATTTTTAACATGAAATGTATGATTATAAAAAAGAAAATGAAAACAAGATAAGAAAAAGGAGATAAGATGAGAAGGAAAAATAAAATGAGAGAAAAATTTATATTAAAATTAAAGAAATGTTTAGTCTTGGGAATGTGCTTGTGTATGTTCCAGACTACCGTAAGTGCAGCTACACCATGGTCGCAAAGTAACGGTATTTTTTATGATGGTAATGGAAATGAAATTAAAGGTGCAATTGCAAAAGGAATAGACGTAAGTTACCATCAGGGAGATATTGATTGGGCGAAGGTTAAGGCTGAAGGTTTTACTTTTGCACTTCTAAGATGTGGATACGGCGATAATATTGAATTTCAGCATGACAGCAAATTTGTGCAGAATGTAAAAGGCTGTGAAGAAAATGGAATCGAATATGGCGTGTACATATATTCTTACGCAGTGAATACACAAATGGCAAAGAACGAAGCAGACCATGTTTTAACAATGCTTGAGGCTGCAGACGCAAAACCTACCATGCCAATTTATTATGATATAGAAGACGAAAAAACTCAGGGGAATCTAAAAGCTTCTAAGTTAGGAGATATTGCAGAAACTTTTTGCAGTATTATAAGAGATAAAGGTTATAAGGTTGGAGTTTATTCCAATTATTATTGGTGGACAAATAAGCTTACTGATGCCAGATTTGAAAATTGGGCAAGATGGGTTGCAAGATATAATAATGAGAGTGGTTATGACAAAAAATATGATATTTGGCAGTATAGTGAAACCAGTACAGTTAACGGAATTGGTGGAAATAAGACAGATGTAAATATATTGCTGTCAAGGGAATGTAGCGTGACAGGTCATAACTACGCAGTGGAACAGTTAATTACAAAGGGAACAATATCAAAGTCTGGTAAAGCTACATATTATTGCAAAACCTGTGGTCACAAGAAAACAGATATAATACCCAAAATAAAAAGCATAACTTTATCAAAAACAAAATATGAATATTCAGGCAAATTAAATAAACCTACAGTGAAAATAACTAATTCAAAAGGAAGTCTTTTAACCCAAAATGATTATTCAGTAAGTTATAGCAAGAATAAAAACGTAGGAGTTGCTACAGTAACAATAACCCTTAAGGGCAATTATCAGGGAACTACTAATAAGACTTTTAAAATAGTACCAGGCGCAGTAAAAAAATTAACAGTAAAAAACAACAGCAGACAAAAGGCAAAGGTAAACTGGAAGAAAGTATCGCAGGCATCAGGCTTTGAAATTCAATATGCTACAAATAAGTCAATGAAGAAAGCAAAGACTGTAACTGTTAAGAAGACTTCAAAAGTATTATCAAAGCTTAAGAAAAATAAAACATACTATATAAGAGTAAGGGCATACAAAACAGTTTCAGGTAACAAGCTTTATGGTTCTTACAGTGGAAAGAAATCTGTAAAGATAAAGAAATAATTAGGAAGTAGGACTATGACGATAAAAAAGAATGTGGATGCTTCTTTGAAAGAACAGAAAAAATTAGAAGAACAGCAGAATTCAGAAAAGCAAAATAAATTGGAAAAACAAAATAAATTAGAAAAACAGCAGAATTCAGAAGAACAGCAGAATTCGGAAAAACAAAATAAGTTCAGTGAACAGGATAATTTAAAGAAGCAGAAATCTGTTGAGCAGCAAAGTGATTTGAATGAAGTGTTAGATGAGGACATTTTGCTTAAGTTAGAACAATTGTTGGAACAGAATCAATTTGAATTGGTTTCAGGCAAAGTAAAACAAAATAAACTGAAATTAATTTATCTTATGAATGATGCAGTTGAAAGTTTTATTGTATTTGAAAATGCCAAAACTACAGGTGAGTACCTGAAAGAATATCAGGGTGAAATATTTTACTCATTAAGCAAAGAAGATGCAAATAAATATGTTTTGGTTGTACATCAGGGAGATGTGGTTTTAACAATTTGGTTTGAAAAATTATATATGGAAATTAATTTGTACCAATACGGACGAACCGGACATTTTTGGGTAAAAGGTTATGAAAATATAAGACAGTTAGAATATAAAATTGCAATCCTAACAGACAAAAGAGATTACTTGGGAGAAGAATATTGTAATAAGAAAGAATTGGAACTTTCCAGATTGAAGAATTTTCCACCACTTAATTATTGCTGTTATCCATCAGTACCGGAAAAATATCTTGTGCCAAAGGAAAATCCATGGGTGCCAACAAGTGAAGCAATAGACATAATGAAAAAATATGCCCAGCTTGTTAAAGACGAATCGTTGGTTAAAGCCCTTGAAAAGTACAGAAACAATCCGGGAAAAAAGCAGGCTAAGAAGATTGCAACTATGCTACACCGAAACAGTCATAAACAAATAATTGACTATATAACAAACCGTTTTATAGAAATTACAGATGAATATCCAAAAAGACATTTCGGAAAAGCAAATGACGAAAAGTATAAGCTAATTATAAATAAAGGGAAAAAGCTCCAGAAACAGTTTGCAGAAAAAAATGTAAAAACGCAACTTTATATTGAAGAACCTTTTGTAGAATTAAAGGATTCAATAGAATTTAAAGTATATGTTTTGGTGGAAAAGAAGAGTATTCTAAATCAGAAAAATTACTATATTAAACTAACAGACAGTAATGATTTTAGAATGTTATAAAGAGTAAGGAGTTGTTATCAAATAGAAAACAACTCCTTTAGTGATTGATATGAAATGTTGTAATAATCATTTTGCTAGGAATAACCTATTTTTCAACAGGAATAAGTTCCATAAGCTCTTCGTTCCATTCGTATTCAATTTCTTTTGTCATAGTCCTTATCCTCCTTTAATGTTTTTATTTCTTTTATAAAAGTTTTTGTTGATAGTTAAATAATAGTACTTTTTAAGAGAAAGTAATATAAAAATATTATCTGAAAAATATAACAATAGTTCAAAAAAATAAGAATAATGTGCTATAATTTAAGTACAAAATACAACAATAGTCCAATACATATAAAGATAATATCTGAATTTAAAATTTATATTGAATGATACTATTGTGGATTTAACGGATCCAGTTATTTTTCAGAAACCTTTAAGAAAGTGATGGGAGTTACACCGAGACAATATAGAAAAAGGCTGCATGATAATAATTAAAAAGAATAAGAGGGAAAATATGTGAAAAATCATAGTGTATTATTATCAGGACAAATGAAAAATGTATGGTGATAAAACCGCTTAATATAAAAGGCGCAGAAATCGTGAATGTGAATCTGCGCCTCTTTTAATTATTAAATAAAAAAATCTTTTGAAACTTTCTTAATATAAAAATGTTAATTAAGGGTAAATTACAAAATCTAGTGAATATTATTACGTCTCTTTCCGGTCATATCAGAAACAACAAGCTTAAATACTGTTGTAACCTTCATCATAGCAGTGTTGAATTTGAAATCTTCTGCATGATATTGATTCATTATAATTTTTAAAGCTTCAAATTTATGCTCGTCATCAATAAATTCAATAGTGCCATGTCCAATAACACTTTCGTATCCCATTGTGCATGACATACGTTCCTCATATAAAATAAAATTATGGTTGCAGTCCATTTCAAAAGTTGCACGATTATCTTTTCTAATTAAATCAAGTTTAGTACCTTCGGAGGCACAATGGAAATATAATTCAACCTGCTTGCCATCAACAACATTTAATCCAAAATTGAGAGGGACTATGTAAGGATAGTCACCATCATTGAAAGCTAATCTGCAGGCGTCACATTTTTTTATAATTTCTACTATTTCATTAAAATCTGTAATTTCGCGGTCTTTTCTTCTCATATTTTTACCTTTAACCTTTAACCAAGTTAGTATGGTTAATCCTTTCATTGTTATTTAATGTATAATAATTTTTACACATATTTACTGAATTTACAATAAAATATTGGTTGTGAAAACCTTTTGGTTCACTAGTCATATATTACAAAAATTAAAAAGTATTTTATACA
>ERZ791906.1051-NODE-1051-length-22496-cov-6.587184_pt1 | contig 22496 bp, 16 predicted proteins | sample MGYA00510146_ERZ791906 | MGnify/ENA primary metagenome ERZ791906 (study PRJEB30046, sample SAMN00792096) | human gut metagenome | study: EMG produced TPA metagenomics assembly of the A metagenome-wide association study of gut microbiota in type 2...
AATTACAATACTCTTAATTTTATTATATTATTCTAAAGAATAATATAATATTTTTTTATTTAATATCTACTACTGGAAATCTATTTGGTAACTTTACTCCAGCTCTATCTAAAACTTTTTTACTTTGTTTTTTAACTTTTTCTAAAAGTTCTTTCTCATCTAAGAATAAAATTTTCTTCTCTTTCATTAACCATTTTCCATTACACATTGTAGATTCTACATTTTCACTACTCATAGCATATACTATATTAGCTATTGGGTCTACTAATGGTAGAGCATGAATAGTATCAGGATTTAAAACTATTAAATCAGCTTTTTTACCAATTTCTAAGCTTCCTATCTCCTTCTCTTGTAAAGCACATTTAGCTCCATTTATTGTTGCCATCTCTAAAACCTCTTCAGCAGAAACACTCTTAGGGTCTAATGTTCTTCCTTTATGTAATAATGATGTTAAATACATATCTCTCATCATATCCATCCTATTATTAGACGGTGCTCCATCTGTTCCTATTCCAACAGTAATACCTTTCTCCATCATCTCAGGAATTCTAGCAAAACCTAAAACTACTTTCATAGCAGCTGCTGGATTATGAGATGCTTTTACATCATAAAGTCTAAATAAATCTATCTCTCTTTCAGTTAACCATACTACATGGGCAGCTACTAAATTAGGTCCTAAAGCTCCTAGTCTATATAGGTGCTCCACTGTTGTTTCTCCTCTAGTAGCTCTTGTATAATCCATCTCCTCTTTTACTTCCAACACATGCATATGTATTCCAGTATTATACTTATCTGCTAATTTTTTTGTTCCTACTATTAAATCATCTGAGTTATTAAATATAGTTCTTAGTCCAAACCAAATTTTTATTCTTCCATCAGCTGCGTTATTATATTTTTTAAATAACTCCTCTTGCTCTCTTAACTCCTCTTCAGTAGTTTTTTGCCAAGGTTTTGGAAGTCCCTCTCCATCGTCCATAGTAGACTTACAAAGGCAAGCTCTAAGTCCACATTTTTCTACTGCCTCTACCATAGCATCTACATATTGTCCCCCAGCCTCTAAGAAAGTTGTAGTACCTGATTTTATCATCTCTACACAACAAGCTATTGATGAAATTAAGGAATCCTCATAATCAAAGCTACTCTCATATGGCCAAATTCTCTCTCTTAACCAAGTAAGTAACACTACATCATCTGCTATTCCCCTTCCTAATTGCTGTGAAAGATGTACATGAGTATTTACAAGTCCAGGAAGAATAATTTTTCCTTGTGCATCATAAATCTCTACATCGCTATCTAATAGTTTTTCATCTATTTTTCCAATGGCTTTTATTCTATCATCTTCAATAAGAATAGAACCTCCATTAAAAACCTCTCTTTTTTCATTCATTGAAACTATATATCCATTTTTAATTAAAAGTTTTCCCATTATTTCCTCCTATCTCCAAATTAAGTTTACTAATGAAAGAGCTCCTATTATCCATAAAACTGTATTTATTTTATTCCACTCTTTAGCTACAGCATGCATTATAATATAGCTAACAAATCCAAAACTTAATCCAATACTGATACTATAAGTAAGTGGCATAAATATTATTGTAACAAAAGCTGGAACTGCTATCTTTATATCAGATAAATCTAAGTCTCTTACACTTTTAAACATAAATACTCCTACCATTACAAGTGATGGAGCAGCAGCAAACATTGGTACTATTCCAACTAATGGAGTAACAAGTAAAGCTAATAAAAATAAAATAGCTGTAACAAATGAAGCTAATCCTGTTTTTGCTCCTGCTGCTATTCCTGCTGCAGATTCTCCAAATGTAGTAACTGTACTAGTACCTAAACAAGCTCCTATTATCGTAGATGAAACGTCAGCAAACATCATTCTTCCTAAACCTTTATATTTTCCTTTTTCATCTACTAGACCTATCTCTCTAAAACAAGCTATTAAAAATCCTAATGAATCAAATAAGTCTATAAACATAAAAGAGAATATTGAACCAAATAATGAGATTTTAAAGGCTCCAAAAATATTTAATTTAAAAGCTATTGGTTCTATACTTGGTGGCATAGATATTATAGCTTTAGGTAATTCTACTAATCCTAATATCATTCCTAGTACTGTTATAATTACAATACTTATTAGTATTCCACCTCTAACTTTTTTTAATTCAAAAATTGCCATTAAAACTAAACCGAGTATAGATAGTGTAACAGGTAAGTCAAATTTTCCTAATGCTACTAATGTAGCTGGATCTGCTACTATTATTCCCATATTTTTTAAACCTATAAAAGCTATAAATAAACCTATCCCTGCTGTAGAAGCAATAGTAATCGGTGTAGGTATAGCTGAAGCTAACTTTTCTCTAAGCCCTGAAGCTGCTAATATAAAAAAGAAAACTCCTGATATAAAAACTACTCCTAAAGCATCTTGCCAAGGTACACCTTTTCCCATAACAAGTGTAAAAGTAAAAAAGGCATTAAGTCCCATTCCAGGTGCCATTGCTATAGGCACATTTCCTATAAAAGCAGCTAAAAATGTTCCTATTGCTGTAGCTAGACAAGTTACTGTAATTAAAGCTCCTTTATCCATTCCAGCTAAAGATAAAATTGCAGGATTTACAAATATTATATATGCCATTGCTAAAAATGTTGTAACTCCTCCAATTACCTCTGTTTTTACACTACTTTTTCTCTCTTCAATTTTAAATACTTTTTCTAACAAAGTGTTAGTCATCATTTCCCTCCTACTATAAATGTCTACTTCCATTTTATTAGAAAATGTGATTTTTGTCAAACTTTTTTGTTTGAATTTGAGAATATTATATTTTTTTCATATTAACATAAAATAACAAAATATTTTAAATAAAAAAGAAGAATATTTTACTCATTATTATCTACTCTTCTAAAGAATTTTTTAGTAAAATATTCCTCTTCCTATTTTATTTTTCTAATTTATTCAATTCCTCTTCTAAAATATCAAGTAATCTATCAAACTCTACAGCTACAGCATGGAAGCTTTCAACTTTTTCTAAATCCACTCCTGCCTTTTTAAGTTGATTCATAGGATGGTCATTTCCACCAGATTTTAAAAGTGTTAAGTAATCTTCTTTAGCTTTGGCTCTTTCCTCTTCGCTATACTTAGTATTAGTTATTCTATCATATAGATTTGCTGATGAAGCAAAGCTAGTAGCATATTGATATACATAATAAGGAGAGTTAAAGAAGTGTGGTATTCTTGCCCAGATTATTTTTTGTAACTCATCCATAGTGATGCTATCTCCAAAATACTCTTTAAATAGATTATCCATTATTCCGCTAAGAACATCAGGAGTTACAGCTTTTCCCTCCTCTATTAACTTATGAGCTTGATACTCATAGTTAGCAAATAAAGTTTGGATATAGAAAGTTCCTACAATATTTCCAAGAGCTTGCTCTATCAATGCTATTTTCTCAATAGGGTCATTTGAATTTTTAATCATATAATCTAGTAGTAATCTCTCATTAAAAGTAGAAGCTACTTCAGCTACAAATATTGTATAATCATGTGTAGCATATGGTTGGTTTTCATTTGATAACATTGTATGTAGTGTATGTCCCAATTCATGGGCTAATGTAAACACATCATCTAAAGTTGATTGATAGTTTAATAACATATATGGATGTACATCATAAATTCCTATTGAATAAGCTCCACTTCTTTTGTTTTCAGTTTCAAATACATCTATCCAACCTTCACTTATAGCTCTATTCATCTTAGCAGAATAATCTTCTCCAAGAGGTGCTACAGAATTATATACCATCTCTTTTGCCACATCATAATCAAAAGTTTTATCATATTCTACTATATTTATACTATTATCATAGTAGTGATACTCTTTTAAACCTAAAGCTTTTTTTCTTAAATTTACATATCTTTGTAGCGGAGCATTATTATCTATTGCTGATTTTAATAAAGTTGTATAAACTTCAGTTGGAACATTTTTAGGCTCAAGTGCTTTTTCTAAACTAGAGTTATAGTTTCTTCCTTTAGATGAAGCCACATCTCTTTGAAGAAGTGCTCTATATATTGCTCCATAGGTATTTTTATTATTATCAAAAGCTCCATATAGTGCTTCAAAAGCTTTTTTTCTATCCTCTTGATTTCTATTAGTTGCTAAAACTTTTGAATATACTCCATTTGTAACAGGTCCTTCATATCCATCAGAAAGTTTTACCTCATTCCATTTCGTATCAGAGATAGATAATTCTGCATATATATCATGAGGAGCTCCCATATATTGCCCATAGTAAGAAAGTAATTTTTCTTTTCCTTCATCTAGTACATGCCCTTGTAATCTATATATTTCCATAAGTCCAAATCTATTATCTTTTAGTTCTGGATTTTCATCTATCCATCTTTCCATAGTCTCTTTAGGAATTTGTAAAATCTCTGGTGTTATCCAAGCTGCACTTACTGAATACTCTGTATATATAGCCTGAATCTCTTGAAGTTTTACAGAAGATACCTCATCTTTAGAATCTAAATCTTTTAACATATATACATATACATAAAGCTTATCTAGTAATCTTCCCATTTTTTCTTCTAATTTGATAAGCTCTACAAATTTTTTAGAGTCATCTTTTATTTGCCCTTTGTATTGTGGAATCTCTTTCATCATAGATTTTAAAGTTTCTAACTCTTTATCCCACTCTGCCCAGTCAGGATAAAAATCTGTCATATTCCACTTATACTTATTATCAATCTCACTTCTTTTTAACAATTTTGTTTCCTCCTTTTGTGGTTTTACAATCTCACTCTTTACAACTTCACTTTTCTCCTTTTTTTCATTAGTTAAATAAAGTCCAGCTAATGCTGCAATAAAGCCTACAATTATGAGATTTTTCATATTACCACCTCTCTAGTCCAATTTTTTTAGTTTTATCTCTCTATCTTTTGGAAGAATCTTATTTAAAACAACACCTGAAAAAGCTGCTAAAGCTAATCCTGATACAGAAACTGTTTGCCATATACTTATATTATCTACTGCTATTCCAAGAACAAATATTATAGAAGAGATTATTAGATTTCTTGAATTACCAAAATCAAGTTGTGCATCTACAACAGTTCTTACTCCTACTGAAGCTATCATTCCAAATAGAATTACAGAAACTCCTCCCATTACTGGTAATGGAATAGTTTGTAAAAGTATTCCAAATTTTCCTATAAATCCTAATATAATAGCATAACAAGCTGCTATCCTTAAAATAGCTGGGTCATATACTCCTGTTACTGCTAACACTCCTGTATTCTCTCCATAAGTTGTATTAGCTGGTCCTCCTAAAAATCCTGCTGCTATCGTAGCAAGTCCATCTCCTAAAAGTGTTCTGTGGATTCCAGGATCTTTGAAGAAATCTTTTCCTACAACAGCACCATTAGTTGTAATATCTCCTATATGCTCAATAAATACTACTAAAGCTATTGGAGCTATGGCTATTATCCCTGTCAAAGACATAGATGGCATTGTAAACAGATCACTTGCTGCTTCAGTAGAAAGTCCTATCCACTTAGCTTGAGATACCACACTAAAATCTACCATTCCTAAAATAGTAGCTACAATATATCCTACTATTACAGCAGCTAATATTGGTATAAGTCTTAAGAATGATTTCTTCATCATTGTGATAGATACCATTGTTAAAATTACAGAAAAAGCTACTATTAAGCTTTTAGTATCAAATTTTCCATTAGCATATCCAGCCATATTTAAAGCTGTTGGACTCATTCTAAGTCCTATAAGCATAATAATAGGTCCTGTTACTATTGGTGGGAAAAATGATTTTATTTTCTCCACTCCAAAAGTTTTTACCAAGAAAGACATTATTACATATATAAGCCCTGCAGCTATTACTCCACCTTTTATAGCTCCTATTCCTTCATTTTTTAAAACTAATGTCAATGCTCCTATAAAAGCAAAAGATGAACCTAAGAAAACTGGTACAATTCTTTTTGTACAAAGATGAAATATCAATGTTCCTACCCCAGCAGATATTAAAGCTATTGATGGATTTAATCCTGTTAAGAAAGGAACTAAAACAGTAGCTCCAAACATTGCAAGTACATGCTGTATTCCCAGTATAAATTTAGCATTTCCTACTACCTTTTCAGTATTTTTCATTTTTTAAACTTCCTCCAAATATATTATCTTATTTTTTTAATTTTGCTAAAAATTTCTCTTCATTAACTATAAATCTACTATGTTCTCCCTCTCCTACTAAAGTTTCTCCATGGAAAACCTTAACAGAGAAATCTAATTTTTTCCCATCTATTTTATCTAAAGTAGCTGTACAAGTTAATTCATCTCCTATAAGATTAGCTTTTAAATGTTTAATATTTACAGAGATTCCTACTGTTGTATCCCCTTCTCCTAGCTCTTTTTGAGCTAAAGTAAAAGCTGTACTCTCCATAAAAGCTATAAGCATAGGTGTAGAGAAAACTTCTAAAGCTCCTGATGCAACTTTAGCTGCTGTTTCACTCTCTTTAACTACTTTGTTTTGTGTAAAATTCATACCTTCTTTTAACATAATATTCCTCCTATATAAATTATTTTATAACAATACCTATTAATTTCCCCTTATCAAAGGATACAACACAGATATCCTCCTGTGCTATATTACTCATACAAATGCTCTCCCCTTGATGAAGAGTATAATTAGTAAGTGGGTATTTAAATCCTTTTAATGTCAAGTTTTCTACTTTCTCAGAAAATGGAACAAAGGATATAGTTTTTCCCTTCTCTCCTACAAACTCTCTGTAGTTTTCTATTGCAAAAATATCCTCTGTTTCACTTACAAAAATTAGATTTTTAAATTTAAACATCAGATTAAGGTTTGTTAATTCATGATCTTTTCTACCACCTAACCCACCAATTACAATAATCTTATCATATTTTTTTTCACTTATATATTTTAAAATCAACTCTCCATCTGTAAAATCCTTATCTTTAGGAAATCTCTTTATAATTACTCCTGACTTTTCATATTTTTCTAAAATATTTTCAGGTACAGAGTCAAAATCTCCCCATATCTCCATTGGAACTACTCCCAATTTTTCCAAAAGATTTGCACCACCATCAGCACAATAGATATCCCCCTTATTTTTTTTCATAAGGTTTAAATAATACTCTTTACTTCCTAAAAGTTCTCCATTAAAAAAAACATACGCTACTCTCATTTTTCCCTCTAATCATCATCAAATTCTGTATCTACTATAATAAATATTGGTAGATGGTCTGATATTTTATCTTTCATCATTCTGTACTGTTTCTTTGTAAAATCTATTGCTCCACTCTTTCCTTCAAATTCCTGAGTATAAATTTTTGATAGAAACATATTATCATAGGAACTAGCTAATTTATCCTTCCCAATAGTTGTTTTTATTCTTGGATTGAGTACATGTACTACCTCATCACTGTGATTCAATAGATTTTCAAATGCTTCATCATCAGCACTGAGATTAAAATCTCCAGCTATAATTATATCATTCTCTTCACTATCTAAGTTTTGAAAATAATCATAGACTCTATCCATAGTAAAAGCTTCAGCCCTTCTTTCAGATTCTCTCTTTCCAAAGATAGAGTGTACTAATACAAAGGTAAAATCAAAATTTCCTATTTTAAAATCTGCCCCATAGGGAGCTCTTTCAAATTTTTTCTCATCATCAGGATAAAATCCTCTATCTCCTAAAAATTCTGCTCTTTCACTTTTCCAAATATATGCAAAATACTCTTTATAACTTGTACTTCCTACTGGATATGGAGAAATATGGTACTCCCATCTCACTCCACTCTCTTTTTCCAACTCCTTTATTAGTCTTTCTACTCCTATTGGATTCATTACTTCAATAAGTCCAACTACATCAAAACCTTCTAAAACTTTACTCATAAGTTTAAAATCCTTTTGAGCTTTTCCTATTCTTAAGGTATTAAAAGAAGCTATATATCCCTCTTGAGCTAAAAGAGTCAAAGTCATTAAAATATATAAAATCAAAATTTTTAATTTTCTCATCTTTCCACCTCTTTTTATTCTTTACATATTATATCATTAATTGTAAAAATTCTCTATCAGATTATTAAGTTATAACTTTATTTTTTCAAAAAATAAAAAGTGTTGTAAAATTTTACTCTACAACACTTCATTATATTTTTTAATCCTCTTTACTAATTCCTTTAAACTTTTCTACAAAAGCAGATATTTTTTCAAATATACTCCTTTTTTTAGGAAGATAATTTGGATTAAGTGGACTCATTTTAGGCATAAGCTCATTTAATTCCGTACCATTTTCACTAGCATACTCTCTTTTTAATGAACGAGAAATATATTTTTTTGCTAAATCTCCATTTAATTTTTCATCTTCAATAAGCTTTGCTTCCTCTTTTATCCTTTCCTCTTTAGCAAAAGAGAAAAATTCTTCTATAATGCTAGCTTTATCCTCAAATTTATTCAAGTCTGTTTTATTAATAAAATCAACTATTAAACTCTCTTTAGCACGATTTCCTACACTAGCTCTAATAAGACGTCTAATATCCTCAACTAATAACTCTTTTGTAGTAGCTTTTTTATTTTTATCAAAAATTAATCCTAAGATATATGTTAAATCTATCTCTTGAGATTTTAAAAGGTCAACTTCAAATACAATATCATTCCAATCTATTGATAAATTTTCTTCTCCTTTTTCTGCTCTCTCACGACGAAGCCATTCACGTATATCATTGTATGTTGAACAGTAGTCTTGTATCTGTCTTTCACTTGGAAGTTTTATCTTCTTCATAGCTTTTATCTCTTCTTCACTGACATAGTATCTACTCTTAAATTCCTCTACAGCTTGAGCATCATCTGTATCTAAAGTTTGTACAGCTTTTAATTTTGTAAATTCATCATAGTTTAGTAATATGTTCTCAACTTTTAGATATTCCCCAAAAAGTTTAACAAATTCTTTCTTATCCTTTTCATTAATAATATCATCTATACTAGGAAAACGATTTTTCAGCTCATCAATTATAGTCAAATATCCCTTTCTACTCTCTCCAGTAAGAATATCTTTAAATCCATTCATATACTCCTTGTAACTTTTTTCAAGAATTACATTTTTAGTTTTTGAATTTCCAAATAAAGTTATAGCATCAATTGTAGCTTGCTCTAAATCTCTAAATGTTACAATATTACCAAAACTTTTTGTAGAATTGTATATTCTATTTGTCCTTGAAAAAGCTTGTATTAGTCCGTGATAACGTAAGTTTTTATCAACAAATAAAGTATTTAGTGTAGGAGCATCAAATCCTGTTAAAAACATTCCAACTACAATTAGTAAGTCTATCTCTTGTTTTTTAACTCTATTAGCAAGGTCTCTATAATAGTTTTGGAAATCCCTACTTTCAATACCATAAGTTGTCTTAAACATCTTATTATAATCTTCAATAGCTAAAGTTAAAAACTCTTTTGCACTTGTATTCATAGCTGTTGGTTCAAAATTTTCATCTAATATCTCTCCAATAGATGTTTGTTCCTCATTAGGTGCAAAAGAAAAAATTGTAGCTATCTTTAAAGATTTTTCCACACCTTTTTGTAAAAGATTTAGAGTTTCATAATACTGCTTAGCTGCGTCCACAGAACTTACAGCAAATATTGCATTAAATCCCTTTTCTCCTATATATGTTCTATGAGTTTTTAGGTTAAAGTTATTAAGAATATATTGTGAAATCTCCTTTATTCTCTCTGGGTGTAAAAAAGCTTGTTTTGTTTCTAAGGCACTTAATTTTTTCTCATCCATCTCTTTTTCCATATCTTTAAATTTCGGACGAACATCATTATAGTCTACTTTAAATCTAAGAACTTTCTCATCTCTTATAGCATCTGTTATAACATAAGAGTGAAGTTGCTCTCCAAATACACTTCCTGTTGTCTCTGCTCCTAAAGCATTTTCTGGAAATATTGGTGTTCCTGTAAATCCAAATTGACAATATTTTTTAAATCTCTTTTTAATATTTTTCTGAGCTTCTCCAAATTGAGAACGATGAGCTTCATCAAAAATAAAAACAACATTTTTATTATATATATCTAAATCACTTTCACTCTTTATTAAATTATTTAACTTTTGTATTGTAGTTACAATAATTCTATTGTCATCCTTTTCAATATTTCTTTTAAGTCCCACTGTATTTTCAGAACCATTAACACTGTCTGGAGAAAAACGTTGATACTCTTTCATAGTCTGATAGTCTAAATCTTTTCTATCTACCACAAAAAATACTTTGTCAATAAAATCTAACTCAGTTGCTAGACGAGCTGCCTTAAAGCTTGTTAAAGTTTTTCCTGAACCTGTTGTATGCCATATATATCCCCCAGCATCAACTGATTTCCATTTTTTATTTAAATATGTACTTTTTATCTTCCATAAAATTCTCTCTGTTGCTGCTATTTGATACGGCCTCATTATCAATAGATTTTCACTCGTATCAAAAACTGAATAGTTTATTAAAATATTCAATACTGTATTTTTTTGAAAGAATGTAGCTGTAAAATCTTTTAAATCTTTAATTGGAGTATTATCTGATTTAGCCCAATTCATTGTAAAATCAAAGCTATTTTTATTCCTCTTTATAGTGTTAGCAAAATATCTTGTATCTGTTCCATTTGAAATAACATACAGTTGTAAATATTTGTATAAAGAGTTTTCGGAATTAAAGCTCTCCTTACTGTATCTGTTAATTTGATTAAATGCTTCACGAATGGCAATTCCTCTTTTTTTCAACTCCACTTGAATTAAAGGTAAGCCATTTACTAAGATAGTTACATCATAACGATTTAAAACTTTTCCTCTTTGACTAAATTGAGAAATTACTTGAAGTTTGTTTCTCAAAATATTTTTCTTATCTATAAGGTGGATATTTTTTATATGCCCATCATCAAAAATAAAATCATATATATGGTCGTTATGAATTTTTCTAGTCTTATCTATCTGACTATCATTAGGCTTATTTAGATACTCCTCACAAAATCTATCCCATTCAGAATCTGAGAACTTAACATCATTTAACTCTTCCAGTTGAACTCTTATATTTTTAAGCATCTCTTCATTGGTTGTTAAATCTTTTCTATATTCATAACCTTGATTTTTCAAATCTTTTATAAAATCTGTTTCTAAGTCTCTCTCTGTTTGGTAACCATCTGCTACTTGGAAATCTTTATCATATTCATCTAAAACTATATAGTTTTTTGTCTCTGTAATTGGATTGTAACTACTCATCTGCCTTCCTCCAAAAATTTTATCTCTAACCTCATTACTGTTCCACATTTAACTTTTTAAAATTTAAAAGCTTATCTCTATAATACTCATATTGTTTTTGTCTCATCTCTATTTCAGCAGGTAATCCCTCTTTTATGTCATTTATATATTTATCAAATCTATCTAATATTTCTACTATTCTTTTTTGCTCTTCTAGTGGTGGAACAGGAATAGGAATTTTATTTAAAACACTTTGAGTTAAACTTGGAACCCCTCCTGCTGTATTATATTTTTCAAGATGTTCTTTTTGTAAATAATAAAAAATAAATTTAGGTATAACCATATTTTCTTTTATTTCTGTATAAAATATTGTATCCACAGTCCAAAATGGCTTATCAACATAATATAATTTATCTATTGAACCTTTTCTTGGAATTAGCACAGAAGGTTTGTCAAATACAAATGTATCTATATAAGCTATAATACCACCTGAACCATATACAGGTATTTCTCCTATATTATATTTTTTATAATCTTTTCCATTTTTTATTTTTAAAACTTCTCCTAAACTTTTCCATTCAAGAGAATTTACAAACACTATCCCAACAGTTGCCTCAGCTTCTTCCAGCAACTTGAAAAATTCAGTAGTTAGGGTTAATGTTCGTTCGTTCGTTCGTTCGTTCGTTCGTTCGTTCGTTCGTTCTATCACATTTTTCTTCAAATGTCAAGAGTTTTTCTCTGTAATATTTATATTGTTTTTTCCTCTCTTCTATCTCTTCTGGCACTAACCCTCCAGCTTCATTTATTAGTTTTTGAAATTTGTCCAACACTTCTACAATTCTTTTCTGCTCTTCTAATGGGGGAATAGGAATTTTCAAATCTTCTGTTACTGTTAAAGAAATTTGAGGTAATGCACCTGTTCCTTGTGCAACTTGTCTTAAGTAAGCTATATTCTTTTTTAAAATATAATATAAATATTTAACTGTTATTTTATTATCAGTAGTATATGCCCACATTTCATTTTTAAATGTAAATTTTTCTTCAAGATATAAAACATCTATTATTCCACGTGATTGCACTAAAACTGCTGGAACAGATATTATATTTGAGTTAGGAATATCCTTTTCAGAAGCTTTTATAATTAGCAATTACTGTTATCTCTCCTTTTTCAGAAGCTATTTCTTTCATCTTAGTAGCTGTAATAGGTGTTCCTTTTAATCTTTCAAATACTTCTTTTATTTTTTTCCATTCAACTACCTTTTCAAAAGTCAATAACTTATCTCTATAATATTCATATTGTTGCTTTCTTAATGTCAGCTCCGTTGTCAGCTCCGTTGTCAGCTCTGTTGTCAACTCTGTAAATTTATCTAATATCCTTACTATTTCCTCTTGTATTTCTAGAGGTGGAACTGGAACTTCTATCTTTGAATATTTTTCTATCCACTGTCTTGAATGGTCTACTGGTTTATAGTTAATATTTCTCATACAATGAAAGATATATCTAAACACTACTTCATTTTCTTTTTTCAATTTTAAGAATTTCATAGCCGAAGATTTTATTTTAAAATTAAAATCTACCCAATGAAAAGAAGTTGTAAAATCATCAAATATTATAACTGGATTTTCTTTACTTGCTCCATAGATTCCTGTTGTTTCATTAGTATACCCTAAAATAAAACTCTGTCCTGCTGTTAAAACTGGGATTTCATAATTATCATTATAATTTGTATCTTTTACTATGTACTTTGTAGGTTGTTCATAATCTAAAATTTTATTTAATTCCTTATACTCCACCCCATTAGGACAAAGCTTTTCTATTAACTCCTCTAGTTTACTCTTCATTTTGTATCTCCTCTATATTTAGTTCTTTATGAAAATACTGTAATGTGGAATATTTTAACAAAATACTATTTTTTGGAATATCTGGATTTTTTAATGCTTTTTTATATTTTTTTATATATGTTTCTAATTTCTTTGATAAAAAATTTTCCTTTCCTAATAATACTTTGTATTCATCATCACTTATATAAACTTTTGTTACAGTGTCTACAAATTTTTCATAATCATTTATTACAACTGCTTTACTTAAATCTAACCCTTTTGTTTTTTCTTTATTTGTAAAAAGTGCATATTCGTGTTGAATATTACTTCTCAATGGAACAGCAAAAGTCATTCCAAGACAATTTATTAATGTAGTACAAGCATAAGGTCTATTTTCTTTTTTCTCCAACTCTAAACATTCTTTATATTTATCAAAAAACTCTTTTGTTAAAAAATTAAATTTCATTTAATACCTACCTTAATAAATGTATATAATGCAATTATAACATATATTTTTATTTTTAAACAATAAAAAAAGCTCTCAAAACAAGAGCTTTTTTTATCTTCTTATTGAATATTTCTTTTGATTATCCTGCTCGCTATTCTACGAACACATCTTCTCAATGAGCTTTTTTTTGATTATCCTGTTCGTGGCTCTACGAACATATCTTCTTGTATTTATTATAACATACTTTTAATATTAAATCAACTTATATCTCTTTGTTAGTTTCCTAACAATGTCATTTATTGTTCTTACTGTATCACTATCTATCTCTATCGTTTTGTTGACATCAACAAAATGATCCCAAACTCTAATTTCAGAGGTTTCTATTGGTTGCTTAGCTTTTTCAATTACATATCCTCTATACTATATTCACTATACCCCTCATAATAGTAACTTATATCTATTCCCTTCATAAATATAGTACGATTATCTATCTCATCTGTAAGAGCTTGCTTTAAAATATATTTTATCTCAATATCCTTTACAACGCTTCTCTCCATAGCAGATAAATAATCCTCTTTATCCACTAAGTTCCAATCAATTACCTTTTTAATATTCTCTTTTAAAATTAAATCTAACCAAATACGTGTAGCTCTTCCATTTCCCTCTCTAAAAGGATGAGCTATATTCATTTCAACATATTTTTCTATAATCTCATCAAATGTTCTCTGTGGCATACTATCTATATATTTCAACGAATGTTCTAAGTACATCAAAGGAGCAAAACGAAAATTTCCTTTAGCTATATTTACCTTTCTAATCTTTCCAGCAAAATCATAAATATCTTCAAATAAATACTTATGAATATATGATAGTCCCTCAAAAGTTCCAACCTTAACTTTTTTTATATCTCCAGAGTCATAGAGCTGTTTAGCTTTTAGTTTACTAATTCTCTCTTCCTCTTTAGCTAGTTCTATTTGATTTGTGATATTTAGTTTATTTTCTAAAATCATCCCTCTATCTCCTTGATAATTTTATCTATCTCAATACGAAGTTTATCAATGTTAGATACAGTCTGCTTAAGTTTCTCATTTAACTCTTTTATATTTATAACTGGTTTTGTATCTTTAGCCTCTACATAAGCACTTACAGAAAGATTATAGTTTTCTTCCTCAATCTTTCTATTATCCACCATCTTTGAAATATATTGAATATCCTCTTTTTTCTTGAATATTTCTAATATCTTTTCAATACTTCCTATTTTATCTCCTTCAGTTTCTGTTAAAATATTATTATTTGTCTTTTTCTCAAAAAATTCCTCTCCGCTTGCATCTATAAATTGAGTTTTTGTATTATTTCCTTTAGCCTTAGATAAAATTAAAATATTTACAGCTATTGATGTTCCAAAGAAAAGATTAGGTGCTAGAGAGATAACTGTTTCAACATAGTTATTGTCTACTAAATATTTTCTAATCTTTTGCTCTGCTCCCCCACGATAAAAAATTCCTGGGAAACAAACTATTACAGCACGTCCTTGACTTGAAAGAAAATTCAAGCAATGAAGTACAAAGGCAAAATCTGCCTTAGATTTTGGAGCTAATACTCCAGCTGGAGCAAATCTTTCATCATTTATTAAAGTAGGGTCATCACTTCCTACCCAATTAACAGAGTAAGGTGGATTTGATACAATAGCATCAAAAGGTTTTTTATTTGTATGCTGAGGATTTGTTAAAGTATTTCCCAAAGCAATATCAAACTTATCATAGTTTATATTATGTAAAAACATATTCATACGAGCAAGGTTATAAGTTGTATGATTTATCTCTTGTCCAAAGAATCCATCTTCTATTCTCTTCTCTCCAAATTGTTTTTGTACTTGTAATAACAATGAACCAGAACCAGCAGCTGGGTCATAGACTTTATTTATTTTATCCTTTCCATATGTTGCTAATTTAGCTATTAATTTAGAGACACATTGAGGTGTAAAAAACTCTCCCCCAGATTTACCAGCATTAGCAGCATAGTTAGAGATTAAAAACTCATAAGCATCTCCAAATAAATCTATATGATTTTTTTCAAACTCCTCTCCAAAATTAAGTCCAGCTACTCCTTTTATTACAGCTGCCAGACGTTGATTTTTTTCCTTTACAGTAGTTCCTAATCTATTACTTGTTGTATCAAAGTCATCAAACAATCCTTTTATATCTTTCTCTGAATCAAAACCTACAGCTGATTTTTCTATTTCTGAAAATATATTTTTTAAATCTGTATTTAGATTTTCATTTTTATCAATATTCTTAACGATATTAACAAACAATTGACTTGGATAGATAAAATATCCCTTTGTTTTTATTGCATCCTTTTTTATCTCTTCAGTTATAATATCATCACTAAGGTCTGAATATTTAAAACTATCATCCCCAGCTTCTATAAAAGCAGAAAAATTTTCACTAATAAATCTATAGAAAAGTGTTCCAAGAACATATTGCTTAAAATCCCAACCATCTACGGCTCCACGAACTTCATTTGCTATTTTCCAAATTTGAGATTGTAACTCAGCTCTTTGTGCTATACTTGACATATTTCTTCCTCCATATTTGTTTACTTCTTATTTTATTATATCATAAATACTCACAATATTAAAACTTATTCATCAATCATCTTTTTTTACATATTCTCACACTTTTTTCATTTTTTTATACTTTTTATCTTATTTTGTTCATAAAAATGAAAAAATATAATTTTTGTACTCTCTCAAAGTATCTAAAATAGCCTATTCAAAACACCTCGTTTTAAAGAGAATTTTATAGGCTTATAGAGGTATATTTTTTAGTCATACTTTTAATCAAAAGAATAAAATAACAGGTGTTAAAATCGATTTTATAGCTTCAACTTTTCCCTATTAAATTTGACTTTTTGCCTATAATTTGATATAATTCAATTGTACTATAGTACCCCAATGGGTAGTTAAGTTGTGTTTAATCAAGGTCAGAATATCAGCCCTAATAATTTTTTATTGGGGCTTTTATTCTGTCTTTGACCGAAACAGAAAACACAACTTGACTTAGGAGGAATGCTCTATGAATATTTTTATTCAAAACATCCACTTTGATGATGGACTAGTTCTTTTACTAGTAGTTATCATCATTGTAATGTTGTACAGAAAGTAGCATTACCTCCAACCCTGCGGGGTATTTTTTATATAGATATCTCAATTAATTTTATAAAGTTATCTTTTTAAACTGTTTTAGTATAATAAGAAATCAAGATAATATTTGACTTTTTTTGATTTTTCAACTATAATTTTTCTAATATAGATATATTTTTTGAAGGAGGGTATAATTATGATTGCAGCGTTTTTTGATATTGATGGTACTATTTTTAGAAACTCTCTTTTGACTGAGCATTTTAAAAAATTAATAAAATATGATTTATTAGATTTTAGTGAATATGATAGAAGAGTCAAAGAGGCATTTAAGCTTTGGGACGAGAGAGTTGGAAATTATGATAACTACTTAGGAGATTTGACAGGAACATATGTAGATGCTATAAAAGGCCTACCTACTAAATACAATGATTTTGTTGCTGATAAAGTAGTTGAATTAAAGGGAAACAAAGTATATGCTTACACTAGAAAAATGATAAAGTGGCATAAAGCTCAAAGGCATCTTGTTATTTTTATATCCGGTAGTCCAGACTTTTTAGTTTCAAGAATGGCTAAAAAATGGAATGCTGATGATTTTTGTGGTTCTACTTATCACACTGATAAGAGTGGAATTTTAACTGGAGAGATTTCTCCTATGTGGGATTCTAAAAATAAATTAAAATCAATACATAAATTTTGTGAAAAATATCAGATTGATTTGGATAAAAGTTATGCTTATGGAGATACTCACGGAGATATTACTATGCTACAATTAGTAGGAAATCCTAAAGCTATAAATCCTAGCTTAGAGTTATTAAATAGTATAAAAAATGATGAGGAGTTAGCAAGCAAAACTGAGATAATTATAGAGAGAAAAGATGTAATTTACTCTGTTGATGCTAATGTAAAAACTATAGACTCTACTTTCTAAAGTTTGTAAAAATTTTTATATAGATTGAGGAGGAAAGAGAAATGATAAAAAGAGTATTTTACTTTATCATTTCATGTTTACTTCTGTTTTTTAGTTCAAGTATCAATCCTAAAATGGAGTTTGATGGCTTTTACGACAAAAATCAAGCTATCTATATGATACATAGTAACGATGAAACAGAAAGTTATAGTTTTATCGAACTTAATAAGGTACAAATTTTTGCTAGAAATATTATTAGAGCTGGAACACCTAAAAATTCTGTTGAGATAAAACCTATAATTGAAAGATTTATTGAATATGAAGAGTATTCTCCTATTCTTTATGAGGGAGGATATTACACCATTTTGACTCGTTATGAGTCCCGCATACTACGAATTTAAAAAACTCTTTAATTTTTATCAAAATATTTTAAAAAGTAAATTTTAAGGAGTAATACTATGAAAGAATTTTTTATTGGAACAGATGTTGGTTCAACAACAGTTAAAATCGTCTGCTTAGATGAGGAAAAAAATATTGTTTATTCTATCTATCAAAGACATCTATCAAATGTAAGAGAGACTACAAAATCTATGTTTGATGATTTCTTTAAATTTATGAAAGAAAAATATGGAGAAGATATCAGCTTTAAAATAAATATCACAGGTTCAAGTGGTATGGGTATTGCAAGTTGGATAGGAATAGAGTTTGTACAAGAAGTAATCGCTTGTATAAAAGCTATTGAGGTAATTATCCCTGAAACTGATGTTGCCATAGAATTAGGGGGAGAAGATGCTAAAATCACTTTCCTTAAAAATGATATGGATCAAAGAATGAATGGTAGCTGTGCTGGTGGAACTGGAGCTTTTATTGACCAGATTGCTGCTCTACTTAATACTGATGCTACAGGATTAAATGAATTAGCTAAGGAGTATGACACTATCTATCCTATTGCTGCTAGATGTGGAGTATTTGCCAAAACTGATATACAACCTCTTGTAAATGAGGGAGTAAAAAAAGGGAATATTGCTGTATCTGTTTTCCAAGCAGTAGTAAATCAAACTATCACTGGACTTGCTTGTGGTAAAAAGATAACTGGTAAAGTAGCTTTTTTAGGAGGGCCTCTTTTCTTTTTAAGTGAGCTTAGAAAAAGATTTATTGAAACTTTAAATCTTGCACCTGAAGATGTAATCTTCCCTAAAAATTCACAAATTTTTGTAGCTCAAGGAGCTGGTTTTCTTTCAGAAGAAAATAATAATACTTACTCATTAGAGGAATTACAAAAAAAATTCTTAAAATTAAATGAAAAAGATACATCTGAAACTTCAAGACTTCAACCATTATTTACAAATGATGAAGAGTTTGAAGAGTTTAAATTAAGACATGAAAAAGAAAAAATAGAGAGTAAAGCTATTGAAAATTATTCTGGTAATGCATATCTTGGAATAGATTCTGGTTCTACTACTATAAAGGTGGTTCTTATCTCTGAAGAGAAAGAGATACTTTACTCATACTATTCTCATAACAAAGGAAACCCTTTAGATAATATAATAGATAATCTAAAGCTTCTTTATTCTAAATTACATGATAAAATAAAAATAAAAGGTTCTTGTGTAACTGGATATGGAGAAAATCTTATAAAATCTGCTCTAAGAGTAGATAAAGGAGTAGTAGAAACTATTGCTCACTACAAGGGAGCTAAATTTTTCCAACCCCAAGTAGATTTTATCTTAGATATCGGTGGACAAGATATGAAGTGTTTAAAAATACAAGATGGGGTAATTACATCTATTCTTTTAAATGAAGCTTGCTCATCTGGTTGTGGTTCATTCTTAGAAACTTTTGCAAACTCTCTTGGTATGGATATAAAAGAGTTTGCAAAACTTGGACTTACTTCTAAATCTCCAGCAGACCTTGGAACTAGATGTACAGTGTTTATGAACTCAAAGGTAAAACAAGCTCAAAAAGATGGTGTAGAGGTGGCTGATATCTCTGCTGGACTCTCTTACTCTGTTGTAAAAAACACTTTATTCAAAGTTATAAAAATTAAAAATAAAGAGGAACTTGGAAAATATATAGTAGTACAAGGTGGAACTTTCCTAAATGATTGTGTTTTAAGAGCCTTTGAAAAGGTATCTGAAAGAGAGGTTATAAGACCTAATATTGCAGGAATTATGGGAGCTTTTGGTGCTGCTCTTATTGCTCAAGAGGAAGCTAAGGAAAACTCTACTCTTATGACTTTAGAAGAGTTAGAAAATTTCCACTACACAACTAATCTTACTCGTTGTGGTATGTGTACTAATAGATGTCTTTTAACTATTCATAAATTTGAAAGTGGAGAGAATTTTATCTCTGGAAATAGATGTGATAATCCTGTTGCAAAGATGAAAAAAAACCAAACTCCAAATATGTTTGAATACAAATACAACAGATTATTTAGTTACACTCCATTAGAACTATCTAAGGCTACTAGAGGAGAAATTGGAATACCTAGAGTTTTAAATTTCTATGATTCTTATCCATTCTGGTTTACTCTTCTTACAGAGCTAGGATTTAGAGTTGTACTTTCTGATGACTCATCTAAAAAACTTTATGAAAGTGGAATAGATACTATCACTTCAGACTCTATCTGTTATCCAGCTAAATTAGTTCATGGGCATATTATGAATTTAATTAGTAAAGGTGTCAATAGAATATTTTATCCATGTGTAATTTTTGAAGAGAAAGAGGATAAAAAATCTCAAAATCAATTTAACTGTCCAATTGTTATGTCTTATCCTGAGGTTATTAAAAATAATATGGATATTATAAAGGAAAAAAATATTGATATGATGATACCAGTATTCTCTTTTGAAAATAAAGAGGTTCTCTATAAAACAGTTATGGAAGAGTTTACAAAATTTGGTGTAACTAAACCTGAAGTTAAACTGGCTGTAGATAAAGCTCTTGAAGAAAAGTATAATTTTAGAAAAGATATGCAAAATAGAGCTAAAGAGATTATTAGCGAGCTAGAAAGAACTGGAAAAATTGGAGTAGTCCTTTGCGGTAGACCATATCACTGTGACAAAGAGATACATCATGGCATTCCAAATATTATCAACTCTTTTGGTATAGCTGTATTAACTGGGGATGCTGTAGCTAGCCTTGGTTCATTAGATGATGAATTAAGAGTTATTGACCAATGGACTTACCATTCTAGACTTTATAGAGCAGCAACAGTAGTAGGAAAAAATCCTAACCTTGAATTGATTGAATTAAATAGTTTTAGTTGTGGTATTGATGCTGTTACTACTGACCAAGTTAATGAAATTTTAACTAATCATGGTAAAGTTCATACTTTATTAAAAATAGATGAGATCAGTAATCTTGGGGCTGTCAAAATTAGAATAAGAAGTTTACTTGCAGCTCTTGAATATAAGAAAAACTCTGTAGCAAATGTTATCAAACATAAAATAGAGTATAAAAAAGCTGAATTTACTAAGGCTATGAAAAAAGAGTATACAATACTTGCTCCACAAATGGCTCCTATGCACTTTGATTTAATCAAACATGCTTTTAAAGCTCAAGGATATAATCTTGTAATATTACCTGAAACACAAGAAGCCCTTGATTGTGGATTAAAATATGTAAATAATGATGCTTGTTATCCATCTATATTAGTAATTGGAGAACTTATATCAGCTCTTCAATCTGGAAAATATGATCTAGATAGAACTGCTGTTATTATATCTCAAACTGGTGGAAGTTGTAGAGCTACTAACTATCTAGGATTTTTAAAGAAAGCTATCAAAGATGCTGGATTTGAAAAAGTCCCTATACTCTCATTGAATGCTAATGGATTTGAAAAACAAGAGGGATTCTCACTTTCACTACCTCTTATACACAAAGCTCTAATTGCTGTTTCATATGGAGATTTACTTATGAAACTTCTATACCATACTAGACCTTATGAACTAAATAAGGGAGAAAGTGATGCTCTATATAAAAAATGGAATCAACAAGTTATTAAAAATATTCATAATGGTAACTTTGGAGAGTTTAAAAGAAACTGTAAACTTATAGTTGATGAATTTGCTAAAATAGAAGTAAGTGATGAGAAAAAAATAAAAGTTGGTATTGTAGGAGAGATTTTAGTTAAGTTTAGTCCTTTTGCTAACAATGACTTAGCTAACTTTATAGAGCAAGAGGGAGGAGAGGTTTATACTTCATCCCTTATGAACTTCATAAAATACTGTATCTATAGTGATATTTTCCTAGCTGAAAAATTCAAAGGAAAGATGGCTGGATTAAAACAAAGAGGAGCATTATGGGTATTAGATAGATATACTGCTGTACTTAATGATGCTATTTCAACCCACGCTAGATTTATGAGAGAGATCTCTATTCAAGAAACAGCTAAGAAAACTTCTGAATTTATCTCAATAGGACATCAATCTGGAGAAGGTTGGTTCTTAATGGGAGAGATGATAGATTTTATTGAACACGGGGTACCTAATATAGTTTGTGTTCAACCATTTGGTTGTCTACCTAACCATATTACTGGTAAAGGAATGATTAAAAGACTTAGAGAGGAGTATGAAAATGTAAATATTACTCCTATTGACTATGACCCTGCTTACTCAGAGGTAAATCAACTTAACAGAATTAAACTTATGCTATCAGTAGCTAAGAAAAATATGAATCAGAAAATTTCATAACTAGGAACTGATTAGAGGAGGTTATAAATTATTATAACCTCCTCTTAAATTTTATCTAAGAAATAAAAATTAATACTATTTTTTCTTTTTACTTTTTAACTTTTTAAGTAGTACCTCATCTATTCCTACACTATCTTCTCTAGATATATCTGGAATAGTTCTCTCCATAGGAATTACTCCTATTGCCATCACTATCTCATATGGTAATGAAGCTCTAA
>ERZ791906.1097-NODE-1097-length-21906-cov-2.778317_pt1 | contig 21906 bp, 20 predicted proteins | sample MGYA00510146_ERZ791906 | MGnify/ENA primary metagenome ERZ791906 (study PRJEB30046, sample SAMN00792096) | human gut metagenome | study: EMG produced TPA metagenomics assembly of the A metagenome-wide association study of gut microbiota in type 2...
CACACGCAATCAGAGAACTCTTGCTGATGCTGTCGTGGCTACAAATCGTTTCAGGGAGCTAGATGCTCGCTTTAAGTCGCACGATGGAATGGACCTCGATCCATCGACACCTGAAATCGAATCGGGATATGAATTCAATCGGCGCTCCATCGAGGATGACCGTGCTGCTGATGACCGAAATTCCATTTCGGATCAAGATATTGATTCACGGCTGTAATATGAATTTCCAGATGTATGGTTTGCAGATTGCATAATCATTGCGTATTAGTACCGTAGGATGCAAAAGGCATCCAGAAGGGATGATTGATAATGGCAGATTTGGGAGAGGAAGCATACTCCTCACAAATGAAAGTCATCGCGACTTTCTTGCGGTTGCTTGAAGAGCTTATGCGTAATAAGCAGCAAGATCTCCGCTATGGCACCAAAACGCAAAGGCGCGGTATCTTTCGTCGAATGAAAGACTTCGTCGGAGGTGTCTTCAAAAAAGTCTATGATGGCACATTCGGCCGCCTGTCGCGTAATGGAAAAGATTATGGTCAACTTGACCTTAATGATCCGGCTGTTGCAAAGCTGTTTGCAGACACAATGAAGCAAATGGGCATGGATACGATGCATGAAGATAACAATCTTCTGTTCAGCACTTCCGATATTGCAAAAATCATGGCCTTTTCCAAGATGGTTGAACAAGAACTCGGTAAAAAAATCGAGCACGAAAACGATACCCCTGAAAAAGAGCAGTCCCAGGAACACGGACAAGACCATGAAAAGCAAGCCGATGCCCGAGATTGGTCTGACTATCCCGCAACACCCGAACAAATTGAGCTCACGGCTACCGTTCTGGCAGCCGATGAGGGTGTTTCGATCGATGAAATCAAGAAAGACTTTTCGGAAAACCCGTCAATCGGCGAATTGCAGATTGCTCTTGAAGCAAAAGGCCACGACACTATGGCAATCCAGCCCGATCTGAGGAACTACGCGACACCAGAACAACGAGCACAACTGGACATGCTCAAAGACAAGGGCGTTATCGGTGAAGATGAGCTTATGCAGCTTGGCAAGTATCCTTCTCAGGACAAGGCGAGCGAAGTGCTCGGAAACCATGCGGATGCCGTAAAAATGCTCGATTCCGATGAAATCTCAAATCGTGCGGAAGCAATTCGCAGTCACGATGGAATGGATCCAGATTCTCGCACCAAACAGGTCGAATCCTGGAAGGAGGATCTTTCCGCGAAAGTCGGAAATGCCTTCGAGGCGTCTCGTGATGCAAATGGCCGACCGAATCTCAACAATTTCGCCCGTCAGTGCAATTTGCGCGGCATTGCCGTGCAGTTCGCCAATGATGGAGAGCTTCTATTCACGGATGCCAATCAGCATCACAAGCAGGTCCGCGCCGACAACCTCGATCCGAAATTCTCCCGTAACAGCGAGGCTTTCAACGGTCAGAAAATGTCGAAACCGTTGAAGCAAAAACAGGAAGAAATCATTAAGAGCACAGATCAGCGCAATCATGAGCGTTCACATGCCCACGACAGTCAGGATCACGGCGATGCGCATGGCTCCGAGAATAAGGCTAGGTAAGGTGATGCTCCTTGGCGTCCAATAAATCGAAAACTCCGGGTCCAATTCAGGTCGTGGTAGTTCTAATGTTGACCGTTCTTGCCTTCTACTTCGGCAATCGGTTCGGACAAGTCTTTGATTTCAACACCATGGAGATTACCGACGGGGCGCTCGTGACGGTCAATTCGATCGTCGCGGCGCCTGCCGCTATCTCAACGGCATCCGTTCCCATGCTGTATGCAATCGGACTCGCCATCACGGTTCTCATCGTCTGGCTCTATACATTCATGTATGCCGGCAACTATCGCTATGGAGAGGAAGCCGGTTCTGCGAAATGGGGCACCCTTAAAGAAGGAGTCGCCTTCAAGGATCAAACGGATCCGTCCAACAATCTTCTCTTCACGAAAAATTATGGCCTTGCCCTGAAAAAACCAAAGTTCGACCTCGAACATGACCGAAACCTCAATGTCATGGTCATCGGCGGTTCCGGCTCTGGCAAGACCCGTAACTATGTAAAACCTAATCTCATGCAGCTTAATGCAAGCTACTTTCTGACCGATCCGAAAGGAACATCCCTTCCAGAGTGCGGATATCTTTTCAGGGACAACGGTTACCGCATCAGGGCGTTCAACACCATTGAATTTAATAAATCGATGCACTACAACCCGCTTAAATACGTTAAGACAGACGCAGATATCCTTTCTTTCGTCAACTGCCTGATCTCGAATACCAATGGAGATAAACAGTCCGGCGGAGATCCGTTCTGGGAAAATTCGGAACGTCTGCTCTATACCGCGCTCATCGCCTTGCTGAGAGACTGGTTCCCACCGGAAGATTACTCGTTGGACGGGTTGTTGACACTTCTTTCCATGGCAGAAGCCAAGGAAAACGATGAGAATTTCAAATCTCCGCTCGACATGATCTTCGATGAGATCGAGACGGGCAAAGTTTACGAAAGAAACCCGTTCTACCAAGGCCCGTCGACCTCAAGCTCCTATGCCGACGCGGAATCAGACCGAATGGCAATCAGCGAGAACACGACCGACGAGTTCACTTGGCAGTCAAGCCTCATGGAACGCAACAATGACGGCCTGTCTCCTGCACGTGAAGGTGGATTGACGTCCGATCAGGATTTCGCATTGGCAAACTATAAGATGTTCAAAGTAGCCGCCGGCAAGACGCTGAAGTCCATCATCATCAGTTGCAACGTGCGCATGGCCCCGATGCGAATCGAGCAGGTGCGCGAACTGTTGAAATACGATGAGATGAATCTTGACGAGATGGGAGATCGGGCAACGCAATGCTATCTTCGCCATCATGTCGGATACTGATAAAACCTTCTCGTTCCTGCACGCAATCATGATGTGGCAATCGATTGATATCTTGTGCCGCCGTGCGCTCGAGAAATACAACGGCAAATTGCCGACCATGGTCAATTTCATCTTCGACGAGTTTGCAAATATCGGCACGATTCCCGATATCGAGCAGACGATCGCCGTTACTCGTTCTCGTAACATCGGCATCTCGATCATCCTCCAGTCTGTCGCACAGCTGGAAAGCCGCTATGATAAAAAGGCAAAGACGATTATCGATTGTTGCGATACCACTCTCTTCCTAGGTGGCAAGTCGAATTCCACCAACAAGGAAATCTCCGAGATGATCGGCAAGCAGACGATTAACCAGAAGACATTCGGCGAGACGCGCGGACAGTCCGGTTCCAGCTCGAAAAACATTCAGATCCAAGGTCGCGACTTGATCGACGCCGCTGAGATCGGCAAGATGAATCGCCGCGAGGCAATCCTGCTCATCGCCGGTACAAATCCGCTTAAAGATCTGAAATACCCGGTCGAGCAACACCCTAACTACATCTATCTCGACCCCGGTCGAAACAAGCCGGGTCAGGTCAAAAACCGCTGTCTGTATGATGAGCCGTTCGATATCCTGGAATACATGGACGAAATTAGGACAAAAGACGCTACCTACGCGTCATAACTCACGCGTTTGGTATACACTGAACCAGTGCAACCGACACGGGAAAAAGGAAAGGAATTGAATGGGTGGATAAACTTATAAGGATTTTTGCCCAGCCGATAGGTTTCGCCGGTACTGCTTTTGGCATTGCCGGCCTAATCTATCTCGGCATCTCGTTGGCAAGCGGTGGAAGGCGCCAGCCTGAAATCGTTAAAGCCATTGCAATGATCGCAGCTGGTTTTACAGTCGCGGCAGCAATGGCGCTGTATGGCTACACCGGGCATTAAGCTCATGAAATCTAAGAATATTTAAAGAAAGGAATTTAGCGTATGCTCTCTCAAATCATGACCAAAATCTCCGGAGGTGTCACCTTTCTCGGCGGCGTCCTCATCGTTTTCGGTCTTGTCAATCTCGGTATGACAATTAAAGACGGTATGCAAGGCGGTGGCGGCCAGCTCGCCGGCGCCATCGCCATGATCGTCGGCGGAGGTATCGTCATCGCAGCCTCCGTTTTTCTCGGCAGCCTGGACACCAGTTTCGCCGGCTAAAGGAGGAAATGCCCGATGCTTAGCGTTGCAATTCATAAGGATATCGCCGAATATCAACCGAAAGTCATCGGTAAGCTTACCGGCCGTACCCTTATCTCAATCACTGTCGCATTAGGGCTTTCCATTTCTGGCGCCGTTTATATGAATCTCGTTTTGAAGATCGATCCGACCGATCACCTTGAGTTCATCTATGCGGTTTCACTGCCCTGTTGGTGCTGTGGCTTTTGGAAGCCTCACGGGCTGCCATTCGAGCAATTTGCTCTCCTTTGGCTACAGCACCAGCTCTCCGATAATCGACTTTTTTACAAACCGTCAATGTTTAAGAGCGGGTTCGTGAAAACGCCGGATGAGATCACGCAAAGCAGGAAAGGAAAGCTTTATGACAACTCAACCAGAAAGTTCCTTGATGGGACAAACGGGCTCGAAGCTTACAGCCCAAGGGCAGGTCGAGTCATCTATTAACGATACAATCAATTTTATCATGGCTAAGGTTGCCGCCGGCGAAATCGACGCCGCCACGGCAACCGAACTGATTGCTGCCGCCCGCAAGGATTATGAAAGCAACGTTCCGGTGACCGCATCTGCCCAACAGGCCGTGCAACCTCAACAATCTGCAAATACCTATCAAGCCAATCCTCAGACTGCATATGCTGTACCTGAGATGGAACCGGAACAAACTCCTGTTGATTATGGGCAATTCGCCACCCCGACGAACTATCCGCATACCTACGATGTCGAAGATTCCTCTGATGTCGATATGGATGCGCTGAGCGGGATTGCCGGCGATATGCTCGATAAACAGCCACGGAAAAAGCTTTCCCGTAAAGAAAGAAAAGCCAAGGCTAAGGAGATGAAAAAACTCCAAAAGGAGACGAATGCCAAGCTCAAGGCGAACGCAAAGAGCAATAAGTCCATTCAGAAACAACTAAAAGAGCGTGATAAGGAGCTCTCGAAAAAGAATGAATTTGCTCGCTACAAGCGAAAAACCGCAAAAGATGTCACTTCATTCATCGGATACAACCGCATGTATGAAGACGGTATATGTGAGGTCGAGGAGGGAATGTTCTCCTCCTGCATCTGTTTCGAGGACACTTCTTACCATTCTGTGCGCGAAGATGCCCAGAAAGCCGTATTTACGTCGATCTGCCGTCTCTACGACCAGTTCGGTGCAGACACGCTTGTACAATTCAATATCATCAACACCCCGCTTCTCAAGGAACAGATCGGTCATCGCAAGTTCTTCAATCCGAGCAGCCAGCTGAATGTAAACGCTGCAAACGACGCCGCCGTCTTCAATGAGATCTTGAACGAGAAGATGCGTCAGGGTGTTTCAAACATCCGGCGTAAGATGTATATCACCTTTTCAGTTTCCGCCGCCACGGTGGACGATGCCGTTCCGAAACTTACCCGTATCGAAAATCAGATCTCGCAGATTCTCACATCCATCGGTTCAAAGAGCCGTGTACTCGACGGTGCGGAACGACTGGCACTTCTGAATAGCCAGCTCAACCCGCTCAAGCCGTTTAATTTCGATTATCGACGGGATATCTCCGCCAGAATGGTGCAGACGACAAAGGATTGTATCGCACCGACGACACTCGATTTCAAGCCGGAGGGACTTGCCGACTGCTTCAAGACGGGTGATATGTGGGGTCAGGTTCTTGTTATCAAGAAGCTTGGTTCGGAACTAACCGACCAGGCGCTTTCCGATATCACCGAGCTCCCGATTCCGCTTAACGTCACTTGGTTCGCACAGCCTATGGATAAAGCGGCTGCCGTCGCTTTCACGCGACAGCGTTTGGCCTGGATTGATAAGGAGATCATCGAGGAACAGCGCTCTGCAGTTCAGAAAGGCTATGACTTTTCAATCCTTCCGCAGGAGCTCAAGTACTCTAAAGAGGAGACCGAAGACGTCATCGATAATCTTCAGAACAAAAATCAACGTCTTTATGTTTTCACGGGGCTTTTCTATACATACGCACCGACTAAGAAGCAACTGGATAACCAGGTGCTTTCCATCATCTCTGCCGCCCGCCAAAACTCTATCGAGGTAAGTACCTATGAATACCGCCAGCGCCAAGGTTTCAACTCTATCTTGCCGTTAGGTCACAACCACTGCGAGATTTCCCGCATGTCCACAACTGCCGAGGTCTCCATCCTCATGCCATTTGCAACAATGGAACTGGATGATAAGGGAGGCAACTATTACGGTCAGAACAAGCACTCTTCTAACCTGATTTTCTGTAACCGCAAGCTCCTCGCATCACCGATGGGTTTTGTTTGCGGCAAGACAGGTAGCGGCAAGGGCATGTCTGTAAAGACCGAGATGACCGGTACGATTCTCAGCAACCCGACAGATGAAATCTACATTATCGACCGTGCTGGAGAGTATACCGGTATCTCAAGTCGCTACGGTGGCGTAACATACAACTTCGCCGTCGATTCGGATACCTATCTGAACCCGTTCGATACCGTTTCCGTCGAAAGCCTCAGCCCTGATGCCCAGCTTGCCTTCAAGATCGATGCCATGCTTGCACAGGCCGGCGCCTCCGCCGCCGAAGCAGGACGAGACCTTGGAGAGGAAGACCAGTCGATCATCACGCGTTGTGTACAGGAGGCTTTCTTCGACGCGCGTCAACGCGGCGACCAGCCGCCCCTCCTTGAAGACTTCTACAATAAGCTGCTTGAACAACCTGAGCCGGAAGCAAAGACCATCGCATTGCGTTACGAGCGTTTCGTGACGGGCACCCAGTCCTTCTTCAACCATCAGAGCAACGTCGACTTCAAGTCTCGTATCGTGGATTTCAATTTGAAGGACCTGCCGGACTCGATGCTCGTCTTCGGCCTGATCAACGTCTGCGAGGCGGTTCGTAACCGCATGTACTTCAATGCGAAACGCGGAGTGCGTACATGGCTGTATGTCGAGGAGGTGCAGTCACTCTTCGCCTATCCGACTGTTCTGAACTACTTCTCCCGCTTCTCGAACGAGGGCCGAAAATTCGGACTTTTGCTGACATGTATCAGTCAGAACGCCGTCGCAATGTTGAAGAACAAAGCCGCTCAAAATCTTGTCCTGAATTCCGACTTCCTGCTCCTGCTTAAACAGTCACCGCTCGACCGCGCCGAATGGGTACGCCTGCTCGGTCTTTCCGAACAAGAGGAGGAGTTCATCGACGAATCTGTCGAGCCGGGCGATGGTTTGCTTATCGCCGGCGGTGCGCGTGTCCCGATTCGCGGTAAGTTCCCGTCCGGTAACGTACTCTATGATCTCTTCTCGACGAACCCGAATGAGGCAGCCGACAAGAAGCGCATGCAGGAATTTGCAGCACGCGAAAAATCCCGCCTTGGATAAAATTAGCTGAAAAGGAAAGGAGCTGACAAGATGAGAGCAGACGATTTCGTCACAGGTGATTCTGCAAGAGGAGCTGGTCAGAGTTCCCTTGTTGGCACAGAATCGACGAATGCAGTCAACACCGGTCTTGTCGGCTCCGCCGCTGCAATTGCCAAAAACATGGTTATCGGCGGCACTGAACTCGGTGATGTCGATAAGATGTACCAGGCTGGCAAATCGGCTGTAAAAGGATCCGTAAACGCCGCGCGTGCCGGTTCTGACCTTGTGAAAGATACCGTTGACACGGCAAAAACAACGGCCAAGGCCTTTAAAGCAGGGCTTAACGGCGAGGATATCGACCTTTCCGGAACGAAATCCCGTTCCGGAAAGAATCTAGCGAAGGGCGCGAAGAAAGCTGCCAAGGACGGTTTTCGAGCTGCAAAGCGTGCTGCCATCAAGGATTCCGAACTTGAGGATGTGGACAACCTTTATCAAGAAGCAAAAGGATTAAGCAAAGCGACTGTCAGCTCTGCAAAAGGTGCAGTCAGCAACACCCGTAAATCTTGGAAGATGCTAAAACGCTCAACCGCGCGAATTAAAGCCCTTTCGAGAAAACGGTTTACTGCCGGCGCCGGCAACAAGTTCAACCAGCAGATGTACAAATACATGCGTTCGGCTGCCTACCGTTCCGTTTCCACGAGCAGTGGAATCGTAAGCACCGTTAAGAACGCGATGTCTGTAATCTATTGGGACATTCGGCTCGCTCTTTCTAGTATCAGTTCTGCTATCGGTCTATTTTTAGGTTTTCTTGGAATCCTTCCCTTATTATTAGTAGTCTTTGTTCCGATTTTTTTCTTAATTTTCGGTACGATATCCGGAACCAAAGCAACAACTGTAGGATCGCTCACTGGTGATGAAGCCACAATTGCACAATATCTAATCGACAAAGGTGTCGATCGTACCCATATTGCCGCAATCATGGGCAATATGTTTCAGGAGTCTGGTTGCCGTCCTACTGCAATTAACCCCTCATCGGGAGCATATGGTATCTGCCAATGGCTCGGCGGCCGTAAGACCGGATTGGAAAACCTTGCCAAGCAAAAGGGGAAGGATATGTCCGATCTTTCCGTTCAGCTCGACTGGTTCTGGGATGAATTCGCTGAATCGTGTTCGGGTTGGAATAAAGCAAAGTATAAGGTTTTTTGTGCACAGTCCGATCTCAAACAATGTGTCTATCTTTTCAGAAGCCAGTTCGAGCGCTGCGGGGAGAGTGAAGCGGCCGATGCGAATCGTTTAGCACAGGCACAGCGTATCTACGATGCACTGGGAACCAGTAATGGAACTAACGGTATTGACGGAAATGGCCAGGATTTAAAAAAAGCCACCCGAAGGCAAAAAGATGTAGTCAATGCCGCAAATACGACTACGTCGCCAGGACAGGGATGGTGTGCCGCCTGGGTCACAAACGTCTTTCAAAACGCCGGCATCGGTTACTTTGGGGGAAACGCTTGCGACATGTGTCGTGCTTACTGCACCAGCACCAACGTTCGCGATTTAAAAGTTGGGATGATTATCGCTGACGTGTCACATCCCGGAACAGGCGACGCGGGTCGTCTTTATGGGCATGTCGGAATCTATATCGGCGATAATAAGGTCATCAGCAACGAGGGGCCTATTACCATCAAGAGCCTTCAAGAATTTGTCGGCTTTTATGGAAAAGGGACAGGATGTAAATGGGGATGGCTTGGCGGCGTCGATCTATCTAAATAAAAGGAAAGGAATAAAAGCATGCGAGACATTTGGTTTTTAATAACAGACCATAAGGGAATCGTGAAAGTTGCGGTACTTTTAATTGCCATTTTCTGCGCTATCTCGATTGGAATCGGTGTATATACAACCTCTGTTCAAACCCAAGAACAGCAAAAACAAGAGCAAAAGGCAAAGAAAAAGGAGCGCAAGAAGCAGATTAAAAAAAGTTCTGTCACGTTGACAAAAGCACAGCAGAAGATTGTCGATAAATATGACCAGTCGACTGCACAGTTCTCCGCTCTACTCTCTTCCAATATCTGGGCAACCTACAGTGGCACCGGACGTACGCTTTATTTTACCGAATCATCCATAATCATCGCCGACCCGGAAGCCAATCCGAACAAGGTTGAAAAGCCTTTTATCATCAAGGGTCTATCGACTGAAAAAGTCGATGTCGGCGAGATGGTGAACCTTACTCGCTATAACTGTGCCTATGAATCAGACGATGACAAAACGCATGTCCTGACCGTCGACAAAAACGATGACGGCACGTATTTCAAGATGTCTATCGACGTGGAAAACAATGGAACCAATGAGGAATATACGCGAACACAAGCAGCGGGTTCCTTTGATATCGACGGTATCGATGATGGTTTGAGTGAAATCCTAGGAAATGCGAAGGATACCATTGAAGATTATGTGCGTGAGCAGTGTGCGCTCTTCTATCCGACGGCTGTAAAAGCGAGCTGCAACGGGATCCTGACTGCAGATTTCAATGCTAACGAGTATCGTCTCGACTTTTCTTTGGAGGATTCAGACGAGCAACAGCTTACGGGAATAACCGTGATCTACCATTTGAGTAATCAAGAATGCGAATTGATGTAAAGGAGGAAAAATGAACGAGCTTGAAGACAATAAACCCAGTAAAACTAAAAACGGGAGCCTATGTCTTGCAAAAAGACTAGCTAAGATTCTCATAATTCTCCCTCTTCTTATTGCATTAGCGTTTCCTCAGCCTGCTCTCGCTGCAGATAGTACAGATGACTCCGGTTTCGATATTTGGGGTTCTGTTTCCGGATGGGTTGGTGATCGTCTTTCTGATGCAGGAGACGCCATTGCGCATGGAGCCGCACCATTCCTCGCAGGTTGGTCTGAAAGTCTGATCAACCTTTCAATCAACAATATAAAGACAACATCGACAAAATCCATTCTAGGGAAAAGCTTTTCCAACCTTCTAGGCAAAAAAACAGGAGGATTTTATACAACTGTCACCACTGTACATAAGAACTTTGTGGTCCCGGTGGCAGCATCAATTTTGAGTTTGGTAATGCTGATTCAATTGATAAAAATCTCTCAAAGAATTGATGGTTCAGCAACACTTCCGGCTATTAAGGACATTGTTTTTCTAATCGTCTATGCAACGATTTTCATTTGGCTAATTAAAAATTCGGTGGATATATGTGCGGCAGCATACGATACTTTTAACGATATTGTGGTATCAGCCAAGTCAAGATTGACTCATTGGATGCTATTACCGTTTCGGAAAAAGTTGGGGATAGCCCAGGAGCAGCGGGAAGTCTTTTCGTTACCTCCCTCGCAATGCTGCTTGCAAGTTTTGTGGTAAAGGGGGCTGTATCTGTCATGTGCTACATGAGGGCAATCCAGCTTTACGTCTTCACAGCCTTTTCGCCTATTCCATTTGCGTTGCTTGGCTTTGATGAAACAAAGAATTATGGTATTAGCTTTTGCAAGAACTACATAGGAATTTGTCTCTCCGGAGCAGTTATCATCTTGGCTTTAAGCGCCTTTCCGTCGTTGCTGTCAGGTTTCAGCGGTGGAGAGATCACGGGAATTAAGGGAGAAATGTGGGGATCATTATGCGCTGTTTTGGCTATGACACTGATTATCATTAAATCTGGAACCATTGCCCGCGATATTCTCGGTGGTTAGTATTAGGTGAAAACATTTATTAAGGAGGTGCAGCGCCATGGATGATGAAAGACAACAAGGGTCTTGGTGGGGAAACCTTGAGACAATTCACCCTGATGAAGACCATGAGGATTATATCGAAGAACAAAACGATGGCGAGAAGCGAAAAAAGCTCATTGCTGTCGTGGTTGTCGTCGGCGTCATTCTGGTGCTGTTCCTCGGCGGCGTGACTGCTTTTACCGTTTTTTCGAGTAATAAAGGAAACGGCTTAGACACAAAGAAAGAACAAACGCAAACTCAGAAGAAAGAGACCTCGACTGAGAATGCAAAGAAGAAAAAATCCGCTGAAAAGAGTGCTATCTCCGTCATGGTGACAGCTGACGGAGCTGCTGAAGATTCTAAGGCTTCCGTTTCGATTTCCGAAAAGGGTAAGAACGGAAAGATTGTTGTCAAAGATATTTCCGTTGCAGTCAACGACGAGGTCAAGATTTGTACCCTGCCGAAAGGCAAGTATTTGCTGACCGTTGAGTCGGCACCGGACGGTTATGATAAACCAGCAAAAAGCACCAGTTTCACCGTCAAAGGTGAAGGGAAAAAGGTGTCAGCTTTCGTTTTTTTAGCTAAACATGTCGATAAGACTGCTGAGAGCAGCGAGTCTGAAGACAATGTTGAAGCGACTCCGGCAAACGACGGGGCTTCGCAAAACCAGGATGCTTCTTCTAACGGTCAAAATCAGAATAATCAGGCAGAAAATTCTTCTGCCGATATGAATAGTGGTGCTTCCGCTCCATCGTCTGGCAACGGACAGCCCTCTTCTACTTCAACGCCGACAACCACGAAGACTATCCATCATCCCGCCGAGACGATTAGGATCGCGATCTGCGACACATGCGGGGCGGATATCACCGATGATATCGAAGGCCACAAGAAGTCAACCGGCCATCCGTGGTATCACTATGATGCGAAAGTAATCAAGGAGGCTTGGGACGAAACGGTGACCGTGAACTAGATGAAATTCGCAAGCGCTTGCGAATTTGAAAGAAAAAACAGGGCACCCGACCGAGGTGCCCTTTTCCGGTATCGAATGGTAGAATCTTACCAAGCATCAAGACGCAAGGAGGTACCCCGTATGAATGAAATGCAAGCTCACGGCCTTTTAATCCCCGTCGGCTCGATGCCGATCGAGGTTTGGATCGATAAGAATAACTCGCTGGACGAACTGCAGAACTTCGTCAACGGCAACGTTGATGTACTGAGGGTTCTCGGTAATGGGGTTGACCTGTGGTTCAATAAAGAATATCTATTCAACGGCAGCCAGCCCAACCGCGCCATCTACGCCACGAAGCACATGGAAGAAGTCGGATATCTCGACCAGCTGACGTTCGGCCATCCGGTCAAGGAGGGGAAGCTCTATTCGCTAATCTGCGGTGATTTCGTCGCCTTCGGTGTCGACGAGGAAGGCGAAATCGCAAGCCTTCCTCAGGAGACGATCGACAAGCTGAAAGAGACCTTTGCGGACCCGTCCACCGGTTACAAAGAGTATATTCACATTAAGTACGGCATCGAACCGGATCGATATCAGCTTCAGAATGAGCACGCCGCCGGCGACAAGCATGAGAAATCTACGATGTCCCTCGCCCAGGCCGCTAAAGAAGCCAGGGAGAGTTCGCTTGCACTCAGCCAGGACGAGGACAACCGCACCGACAGCGGTAGCGATATCGGCAATTTGCGTCCATTCGACCGCGAGTATCCAATCGGTCATTAACCAGAGCTCTATGAATCGTTTTAAAGAAACAAGGCGGTGAAACGATGGAATCCAATAAAGTCATAGGCCTGATCTTCCCTGTCGGTGGGGAGGCTCAGGCCTTTCTCGCCGACAGGGACAGACCGTATCGAGACATCCGTGAGGCAGTCCAAGGTGAATATGACGAACTCGGTGCCACGTTCGCCGATGTGGATATCTATGTGAATGCCGCCGGTGCAGACAGTTTGCTGCCAAACCGCGCCATCAACCCCGATGCCTTCATGGATGACTCGGGCTTCCTGTCTGAAAAGAGCCTCATCGTCGGAACAAACGACGGTAAGCCCTTCTCTCTCATTTTCGGCAATATCGTCGCCCTCTCACGTGATGAGACCGGTGAGCTTATCGATATGCCCGCCGATATCGAGACGGAGCTGAAAGAGTCACTTAGCGATCCTTTGGACGGATATGATTTACGGTTTCGAGAGGCTTTCGGCAGATATCAGAACTGGGACCTAAGCCAAGCCCAGGCCGCCAAGATCGCCGGCTTGAGCCAACAGGCATTCTCCTATCATGTGAACAAGATCACGAATGCACAGGATACCCGAGGAAGGGGATTGAAACCCCTCCCCAAGGGATTCGACCGTCTCTACAGCGAGTATAAGAACGGAGACATCTCGGCAAGATCCGCCGCGACGAAGCTCGGCATCACGCATCCGACGTTTCTCAAATATGTCAAGGAATGCGATGTCCGCCTGCATAAGGACGACCTTGTGCAAACCCACAATCCGCGGGGACTCACGGAACGCCATGCAGCGGCCACGGATGCGGCAAGGAATCTGAACCATGATCAGAACGCACCTGATTCGCCATTACAGGACAGATAGACGGCACAAACACGGGGACTCGCCGCTTCGGTGAGCCCCCGTGCCCTTCTACACGATACCTTTTGCAGATGACGTGCCGTATCCGTCATCGATATATAGGCGAAACGCAGCCAAAGTGGTAGAATCTTACAAAACACGCCGCCGGAACGGAGGGTAACATGCAAACCGGAACGAAGAAGACCCCTGATCGCTTCCAGAACTACTTCTGCCCTGCCGCAGCCAACGATATCGTGCACCATGCCTACGCATGGATCGTCAAAGAACCGAACATGCAGCCGAAATTCCTCTACTGCCGCGCTATCGACGATCCAGCCAACGACCGCGGATGGAATATCATCGCGGAGGTCTGGGAACGCGATGTGCTCGGCGGATGGGGCATCTCCTCTTCCACCATGCATCCCGAATTTGAAGATACCTCCGACGGATATGTACTTGCCGAGGGTATGCCCGGAACGGCAGCATCACTGCCTTACCAGGTATTCCGAGAGGTGGTCAATGAACATGACACGAATTACCTGATCGCCCTCGCCATTGCAATCGATGCCCTGCCGAAAGATTCCACTTACGACAAGGCATCTGAAACCATCCGTGCAAACGCCGACATCGATATCGCCGAGCGCCGCAAGAGCGTCCTTCCCGACCAAGCCGGCCTCGCTGCCAAAAAGGCGTCCTGTATCGAGTCGCTTGCGCACATCGGCAGCAATGCGCCCGTTTGCGGACAGGATGAAATCGCCCGGTAAAGGAGAACCGATATGAGTGAAATCAAGACGAAAATCAGTACCTACAACGACGTCGTCGATCTGTTCGGCGAAGAGAAAGCTGCCGATATGCTAAGCGAGGCGCTTGACTGGTCGACAATCGATCCGAAAAACGATAAGAAGAATATCATGGAGCGCAAGGCGCTACTCCTCGATCCGTATATGACATACGAGAACGAGGATTACTGCAAGCATATCGTCGCCGGATTCCTCGGTGACCGCGACCTCGACTGGGCGAGCGGATATATCGACGAGGAGAAAATCAAGAACGGACAGATAATGCCGGCCGACCTCAAGTCGGCACTCTCTATGGCACTCGACAACGAGCTGTCTACATCCTGGGCCTATCTGGATGCCCTTTCCTCCCAGTGCGCGGAAATCTTCAATAAATTTGCCGGATATATCGAATCTGCCGGCCTTGCCCGCGGGGTCCTCGTGCCTGGAGAGTATGAGTTGGACCACGATGCGCTGAACGCGGACGTCTCCGAGAGATTCAATATCCAGTATGGATTCCAATGCGACCAGATGATTGATGCCATGCAGTTCGATATGACGCTCATTCTGACTGAGAAGGTCGACAGCATGGACGGATACAGGCTGATCCAGAGCGTATGCGACTGGCGCGAAGAAAACCTCGAGGTTATCGAGGACGCAGAGAACAATTTAGATTATGGCAAAGTGCCCAGCTACGTGGCTTACGAACGTCCGGCGGATATCGGTACGACAATCATCGATGAGCTGTGCGCATCGCAGGGCACCGCCGTCGAGAAACTGGTGAACTATCCGACCACTAAATTCGAACGCACCATGCGGGACGAGCTTTTCGAGGCATTGGCGGTAAACGAGACGACTATTTCCCTTATGGCTAAAGTCCCCTCTTCCGTCTTCCTCGATGCCGTGGCATGCATGGACTCACGCTATATGAGCGGACACACAGTCGATACCGGTCATGCTTTTATCGTTTCCCCGGGAACATACGAACCGTATATCGGTATCCACGATCCTGTCTACGGCGCGGGTTATATGATGGTCGACCTCGATAAACCATTTGAAATCCCGATGAACCGTATCTGGATCGCCATGGATGACTACAGCGGCCCTGAGACCAAGGAAGGTCTGCGCGGAATGTACCACAGCCCCCAAGATGTCAGCGCCTTCAGCGACCCTTTCTGCGGTTCCGTCAGCGTCACGTCGACTCGCGATGAGAAACAGGAACCAGCAAAGAGCGGTCTAGAAGCCAAGCGCGATGCATGTGCCTTAAGTGCCGCTCATCTCGACAGCCCAAACACGGAAATCCCCGATGGCAAGAATATGGAAAGGGAATAGCCGATTATGGAATACAAAGACATCAAGACAGCAGACGAGCTGGAAAGCTGGTATGCGGATAAGCAGGCAATCCTTGATCGTCACGCCCGTGACTACATGGTGCCCTTCGGATTCGTGTACCATCTGGACTGCTCCGGGTATGTCTCGTTTGAGCGGTGGAACGACACCCTTCCAACTGCAGAGGAACAGACCGCGTTTCAGGCTATCCAGAACGGTGTATCGACCAAGGAGATCATCGAACATAAGGATGAGTTCGGCTGGATCGACCGTGCCTGCCGCGATGCCGAGGAACACGACCTGGCTCCTTGCTTTATCGTGCCGGCCCGCAAGGAGTACATGCAGGAGCAGGAAATCATGAACGTGCGCGAGCTCTATCCAGAGCTTATCGGTCCAGACGGAGAAATTATCTGGAGCGATCCCGACTTTGCAAAGCAGGGGAATGAGGAGGCTGCCGGTCCCGATAATTTCCCAGGACACGAACTCAACGATCATAAAAACCCCGACCAGTCCTGGATCTCCGTCATCCCCGTCCAGATGTACTGGAAGGACGATCCATCCGAGCTCGTCGAGGCAAATTTCAGCATCGAGGACACCTACGGTCTTGCCATCGACGAACAGATCACATTCTCCGGCTACAACGAAAACGAGCTCGTGGACATGATCGGCAGGGAGGACAACGGGGAAGATTTCGTCATCACCGGTGTGGGTCCACAGTCCAGCATCCTTACCGAGAAAAAAAATCCCGCCCTTGGCAGGCGGCTGTCGGACAAACAGGCAAAGGCGAAGACGGCCGCTGGTCGTCTGGATGCCGAGCGGGAGCCGAAGGCAGGTATCCCTATCCATGACGAGGAATCAAAGTAACACTCTGACTAGATTTGAAAATACAGGAGCAAAAGAGCATGGACTTTAAAGACATCAAGACTGCAGATGAACTTGAAAGCTGGTATGCGGAGAAGGAAGATATCCTCGAAGGCCATGTCCGCGATTATGCCGTACCATTCGGCAACGTATACCACCTGGATTCCCCAGGCTACGTCTCAGAAGAACGTTGGTGCGATACCCTTCCTTCTGACCGAGAACGCTCGACCTTCATGGCCTTGCAGAACGGTGTATCGACCAAGGAGATCATCGAACATAAGGATGAGTTCGGCTGGATCGACCGCATGGCGATGTCGTCTGTCGCCGATGATTACGCCGAGTGCTACATGACACAGGCAGGTCCGGATTACCTGGATGAACAGGAAATCATGAACGTGCGCGAACAGTATCCTGAGCTTATCGACTCTAACGGAGAGATCGTCTGGAACGATCCCGATTTCATGAAGCGCGGAGTCACGTTCGATGTGGAAAACTTTGGGGAGAAATATAAGCTCGAGCTCGTCTGCGACAGTTATCTCGATAACGGCAGCCTCTATGTCGGCGCTTACGACGTCACGCCGGAAAGCGATAATTTCGGAGAGCGCTGGGCAGATATCTCCGTCAACCAATCCATGTCAGAACGACAGAACTGTTTTCCTCGACATGAACAACCTGTACAACCCGGCAATCATCGAGGCCATCTATGAACTCGGAACCGTGGAAGGCATCGTCTCCCATTCCGGTTTCTGCTCCTATCCGGCATTCACGTTTGATGCCGATGTGATCTCCCAGATGCGCAGCTCGCAAGAATTCATGGATGCGAATACCCCCGACGACTATAAGCTGGTCGCCGTGAAGGTAGGCTATAACTTCGCGCTCGTTCCGAAGATCGAGCTCTCCGGTATCGAGACGAACGCCACCGAGACTGTTGTCGATATTTCCGGTAAACAGTACGGTCTTCTCGCCGGCAAGACCTTCGAGGATTCGCAGAAACTCGATGCCGTCCTCGATACGTTTCCGGAGTACGCAATTAAGGACTACAAGGTACCAAATAAAATCAGTGTATTCATCATGCCTGTCCAGATGTACTGGAAGGATGACCCATCTGAGATTATCGAGACGAATTTCAGTTTCGAGGACACCTGCGGTCTTGCCATCGACGATAGCGTTACGTTCTCCGGCTATACCCAGAATGAACTCGTGGACATGATCGGCAGGGAAGACAACGGGGAAGACTTCGTCATCACCGGTGTGGGCGCCGGGCACTATGTTGGCACCTGCAAAAAGGAACCGTCTAAAAACAAGAGCGTTTCCGAAAAAACCTGCAATGCAAGAGAGTCGTCGGGGCGTCTCGATGCGGATCGAAACGTCGACAGGAACGATATTGCAAAAGACAAGGAGGTAAAGTAGTCATGAGCGGTAACAATCCTAACCGCGTCTACCTTGATACGGAGACCACCGGCCTGCATCCCGAGGACGGCGACGAGATCCTGTCGCTCACTATCGTAGATGCCAACGAACGGCTTCTCTTCGATGAGAGGTTCAAGCCGAAACACAAGAAGGAGTGGCCGGAAGCCCAGGCAGTGAACCACATTTCCCCGGAAGACGTGGAACACCTGACCACCATCGATGCCTATATGGAACAAATTTGCCGCATCCTCGACCATATCGCCGACGAGATTGTTGGCTACAACGTAGCCTTCGATATCGGTTTCCTGAAGGCAGCTGGTGCCACCATCAACCCCGATGCCGTAATCATCGACACCATGCAAGAATTCATGGATGCCTTCGGAAACTCAAATACGGGACATAGATACCAACCGCTCTCCATGGCAGCTGAACGTCTCGGCTACAACTGGACGAGCGCCCCGCATGGCTCGCTCCCTGATACCCTCGCCTGCCTTGCCGCACAGAAATGCGTCGACGACCATAACTGGTGCGTGAAGAACCTTGAGCTTACCGAAGACGCTATCATGCACGCCAAACCGATTGAGAACGGTTCAGAGGGTCTTCCAAAAGACTGCTGGGACCTCAACCCCGGAGGCCGCCCGTTTGCCGTCACTGAGCCGATTCTCCATCGGCTCCAGAGCTCTGCGAAACTCTGCGCACGAGCCGGTACCACCACCCAGTTCACGCGCATGACCGTCAACCAGTGGTTCGACAAAGCGGAACGGCCCCGGCGAAGCCCGCGCGGCCGGTCTGTAGATATCGGACGCGCGGCAAGTGCCTTGAACAGCCAGCATGAGCATGCGGAAGTTCCACAGGACCTTACAAAATAAGCAAAGGAGAACCAACATGGACGACTATAAGAAAATCCCGTTCGATGATCCGGACCTCTGTGTGCCGGATCTCGATGATTTCGACCAGATGAAGGAATTCTTCCTCGATTGCGCGGCTGAGTATTTCCGCTACCTGTCATCGGATGATATGGAAAAGATGCTCGCTGCGCTCGGGAAACGCGTCGACGTGCTCGCGACGCCGACAGATGATGTATTTATCTCCGTAAGCCCGGACGCCGTACTGAGGCAATATCCCGATATCACGATCGACGAAGCTATCCAGATCCGCGATAACGCATGTGAAAACATCTGGGAGTCCGGTGGACAGTCCGATCTCGATGAAATCGTCTGGGACCAAATCGGTGCAGAATATAAAAATATCAAGTCCGATTCCCACCGTGGACTTTCCGATGTAAAGGACGCAAAAGCGAAGCAGGCCGTCCACGTGAATGACGATCGTGAAAACGATGCGGTTGCACTAGACGTGCAGGAAAAATAGAACTTGCCGTCGAGCTACAGGGGAGGAACGATATGGATGGCTATACGCTTAACGCTGCGCGAACGATTCGCGAATACGAGTCCTCGATCCAGCGCCCGAAAGCGGAAAGAACGATCAACGACTCGATTCTCTCCGCTTTGCTCAGAGGAGACGAATTGCCTGAAATGGACGTCAAGGCAATCAGGCAATATGGGATACAGTGTTCGGAATATCTGGATTTCGGTTACGATGTCGATGCAAGCCTGAGCGGCATGCTGTCACCGCACGCCGTTCTTGAACCCCGGCCCAACACACCGTATGTATTCAGGAGAGCCGGATTCGACAACCTGCCCTTCATCTATACGCAAAGACATCTCAGGAATGCAATCGCCCCAAAAGAGGCTGGCAACCATCAACATGGGCTTACCATCGAGCAGATCAAATCGCTTCCGGAAAAGCTCGAAGAGCCGGTAGTCGTTTTCGACCAGCCGAACTATACGGTAAACGGTAGGTCGTTTGAGGGCAAAGGCGTCGCCGCCGTACTCGATATGTACGACCCTGACGGCGTCCCGGTCATCGCATACTTTTTCCCAAACGGATATGGAACCAAGACGAACGATAACAGCTGCAGCAATGTGATAGCCAGCCTTTACGGACGTGACAACTTCACTTCATATCTCGCCCGTGCTGCAAACGAGGAAAAGATCCTGTATATCGATTCTGAGAAATATGAACAAATGGAAAAAGAGCTACCCCGCTATGGTGGGACACGATTCCCTCCGGCGCTTGCAGCTCTTTCAATGGATATTATAATACCTTCATCCTATATTTGCAAGATGAAAGCGGAGATAAATCCGAAGCTGTCCGATCGCGAAAGGGAACATAATTCCCTTAACCGCACCATGCATATCAAGGTCGCGGACAGTAGGCGAAACAGGCTCGCGCAAGATAGGGATAAACCGCGCAACATCACTCCCAGATATGACGACGACAACCGCGATTCGCAGTAAAACCATTGAAAAGGAGAATTAAGAAATGAACACGCTTGGCCTGGTAAATGTCTTGAACAACGATGGAAACGTACTGATCGATGTGGCTCAGATGGCCGATAACCATATCCAGAACGCCGCTATCCACAATGCACTGGCTGAATGGAACGAAACGGACGATCCGTTCTCGCCTGAAACGACGCAAAGGCTGATCGGTAAACTCAAAGGCGAGATGCCGTCGCTTATCGCATGGCTGTCGGAAGGGAACTATCCAAAGAGCAGCCTGGTGCCGGAACTGTTGGCTTACGTGAAGATGCCCCATCCGCTCCAGGTCTATAAGAACCTCGATCTAGATATCACTATCGAAGATTCCGAAAAAGGGCCTGCATTCGATGTAAAGCTCTCCTATGCGGGCAACGCGGAACATTTCAAATACGCCCACCTGCCCGTTGAAGCAGATAAGACATCTGTCGTAATGAACATCATCGACGCGTATGATGGGCTGCGACTGACAACCGATCCACAGCATCCCGGCTACGCGGAAGCAGTCGAAAAGAATTATTCAAAACTCACGAACCTCATCGGGGAAGACGGAATCGACTCGATCAGGGACTTCCATGAGGGCGTAGAGACCGGCAAGTATTTCTCGGATGTGGAATTTGACCTAAAAGACCCGGATTCCTCCACGAAACATATTCTCGAGTGCCTTGGATCCCTGGAGAAACCCGTTCAGAAAGCGATGGATAATTTCGCACGGGTAACCACCTTCCGCAATCTCGCGGAAAAGAACCTCCTGCGCGAAGCGACCCTGTTTACCTCCGGTATGCTAGAGGAAAAGAACGGTCGCCTGATCGTCCCGCAAGGATATAGGCCCGGAATGTCGAGTGAGGAATATCAGGCATGGCATCCATCGGCGAGGGGAAACACCGCCATCTCCGTGGATACGGCGATCTCGGCTAAGCAGCTTGGAAAGCTGGAAGCAATCGCCGCATCCCAGAAGCCGCAGCAGATCATCATGGATATCCTCTTCCTCGACCCAGGTGACCATCTGTCTCAAAAATCGGATCCCCGAGACCCAATGGACGCGGCGTTTGTCGATGAAAACCACATCGCGGTACCGATCAGCCCGGAATTCGCGTCAATCGTGGCTTCGGATATGAAAGATTCAATCGATGCCAAGCTGGCCGGCAAACGCACGAAATGCGACATTTCCCAATGGCATACGCTCGGGAAACAAGCCCGTGACAAGCTCGCCGAGAACAGTAAACATGACCGCTCTCTCGCTGCCGTCAGGGATGCAAAGACGGCCGTTGCCGACAAGGTCAACGAAGGGCATCAAGCTAGTTCCGTGCACGATAATCCGAGTCATTAAAGATTAAGGCTGAACAAATTTTTGATTGAAAGGACCTTCCATGTAAGAAGCAATACTGTGGGCATTAGCAAGACACATAACGCTGACCGTACAGCGCACACCGAGCATATTGAATGAATGCATATGGACATGG
>ERZ791906.1114-NODE-1114-length-21577-cov-3.084286_pt1 | contig 21577 bp, 17 predicted proteins | sample MGYA00510146_ERZ791906 | MGnify/ENA primary metagenome ERZ791906 (study PRJEB30046, sample SAMN00792096) | human gut metagenome | study: EMG produced TPA metagenomics assembly of the A metagenome-wide association study of gut microbiota in type 2...
CCTTTTCAGTGATGTTCACGATTTTGTCATTATAAATTTTTATTATATATGAAAGCATATAGGCTGAAAATAACTTGTTTCATTCTTTTGTTACTGCCCGTTCTTACCTGCTGTACGGACGAGGAGCTGCTTCGGGGCAGCGGTGTCCCGGAAGGCGTGCCCACGACGGTAGACATCAGCGTGGGTACGGCAGCCAACAGGGCCAAGACACGTTCGGGCCTGCCGGAAGGCGAGGAGAGAAAGATATACGACCTTTACCTGTGGGTTTTCGATTCCCGCGGCGGCGTGGAGTTCTCCCGGGAGTATCCCCGTGCGGAGCTTTATCAGGCCGCTGCTGCCTTGGAAACGGCAACCGGCGAGAAGGACACGGATGCACCCACGAGCATGGGATTGCTGAAAAACATCCCCATTACCTCGGGAGAGAAGACGCTGGTCCTGCTGGCGAACTATAAATCGGATGGTGACGGGCTGTTTCAGGTAGAGCCCGGGATCCTGGCTGGCGTGTCTTCCCTTTCGGACATTCAGAGGGTCAAGGCGGAGATGACCGCCCGTACCCTGTTCCGACCGAACGGGAACCTGCTGATGTCAGTTACCAAGACGGAGGAGATCAGTCCCGACACCAGGCGCCTCGAGGTCTCCCTGAAACGTGCGGAGGCGAAAATCACGGTCAACCTGAAAACCGGGGAGGGGCTCACGTTCGTGCCCGGGACATGGAGAGTCGGTAACGTGCCGGCTTCGACCTTTGTCACCGAGCATGTCAAGGGCAGTGACGCCGGGGCTCCCTGGGATGCCGGCGGGATGGAGATGGATTCGTACTGGTTGTCCGAATTATTCCAGTTCGAGGGCGACGCTACTACTACTACTACTACTACGTTTTATCTTCCGGAGAACCGGAAATTGGCAAAAAAAATGATAACTCCCGCCTCTCCCGGTTACAATGCGGAGAGGAAGGGGTATGACCTGCGGCAGAAACAAGTGAAGTCTCCCGTTCCCGATGCTACGGAGAAGCCGAACGTGCAGAACGGAGCTACAGAATACGCTCCGGATCTGGCTCCCTACATCGAGTTCACGGGTGAGTTACGCCAGGATATGACAACCGGTGAAGTCTCAACGGAGCGTTTCGGGAGGGTGACCTACCGCGTTTATCTGGGATACACGGCGGAGAATGATCCGGTCAACGATTATGATATAGAACGTAACGTGCACTATACCTATAACGTGACGATCAAGGGGATGAACGACCTGGTAGTGGAGGCGATGTCCGACAAGGACCGGGAAGAGGAGCCCGCTCCCGGGGTGGAGGGCCTTGTATATGACGCTCACCGCTCCTTCAGTTTTGACTGCCATTATGAACAGGGCCTGATGCGTTTCAACAAGGACGAGCTTGCCATCTTCAATCCGGATGGCAGTTTGAAGGACGACGCGATGATCTCCTTTGCCATACGCACCCCGTTCTGTGACAAGATAGTCTCTTACACGAGGGCGGAGCTGGAACAGCTGGAGGATAACGGATACGTTCCTTCAGGGGAGAAGAAGGCAGACACTGGTTGGCTCGCGTTCTTCATCCACCCGAGCACCCTGTCTGACAATGGAAACGAAACCATGGAATATTACTCCAACACAGGGGCGCATCTGCTTTCGCTGGAACAGTTTCTTTACCGACTTATCAAAGAGCCCGATTATGTATTTAATGCCTCCACGGGGCTTTGCAAGGTGACGGTTTACGCCAACGAGTATTTCTACGAGCGGAACCCCATGCAGGATGGCGCCCCCGAGGACAAGAACTTGTGGAAAACCTTTGCCAACGCCCCGGATCGGACTTTCGACCTGCTGGTGAACACGTCGCATGAAATCTCCCCCGACGGGCAGTCACGTTATCACCAGGCTGTCGTTTCCATCCGTCAGATGTCCATCAAGACGGTGTTTACGGAGGGATCCGAAGGCATGCGTGTCTGGGGGGTGGAAAACGTGAACGAGACACCGGACCTGGACTTTATGACACCTGCAGTCAGTGAGGCACGCTATTATTATAACAAATATTATTCCAACGGCTGGTCGAATACCTGGAAACTGATCGGAAAGTCGGGATTGATCGGCGGGTTCACGGGGGAAGTCATGAACGACCCGATCAGGAGCAATCATGACCGGTTGTGGCAGGCTATGACGAAAGTGGAGAACGGGAAGTTGACGCTCAACAAGGATTATTACCAAGTCGCTCTGAGAAACTATCACACGGAATACGCCATCTATACTCCGTTTATACGAAACCGGGACAATGACCGTGACGGGAGGATGCAGGCTTCCGAAATGCAGTGGTACATCCCCTCGGTAGCCGAGAGTAACATGCTTCTCGTGGGGGAACGGGCGTTGCCGTTACATTCCAGGCTGCACGGGCACGCCCCCTCGGACAACGCCACTGCATTTTATACATCAAAAGCCTTTATGGGAAGCACGAACATTTCTGGTTTTAGCGCTAACACTTATATCAACATTATGGAGAGTCGTAGCATGACTCCCATGGACAACTTTGATTATTACAAGGGAGGGAACTCACCCGGGGACCGTACCCCCTACTCGGAGGTGAGGCTGATCAGGGATCTGGGGATACTGGAGCCTGGGGGAACAAGCTATCATATAGATGAACTGGACAAAGAGCTGAACACGACTTTAGTCAACAACAGGACGAGAGAGGAATACCTGGTCTTCAGGGCGGATAACCTGCCATATAGTGTGGTCAGATCGGTGAGAGCCATTTACGAGTTACCCGCACACGACGAGCACTCCCAGTCCAATACTATTTACAAGAACGGGTTCGAGGTGGCCAAGTATATTGCCAATAAGACAGATAAGCCCAAGGATTTGAATAACCCCAATAGGGAGAGCGAGTATTACTTCGAGGATTGGAGCACGCTGATGGCGGACATCGAACAGGGAAACAGCCCGTGCGCCTATTATTACCAGGAGGCGGACAAGAGCGATCAGGGAACCTGGCGCGTGCCCAACGAGGTGGAGTTGAAAATCATGTGCGGGAGCCTGTTTGACTGGGATGACCGTGAGAAAAATGAGGTTTACACATTCGGTAATGACCTTCTTTCCCTGAAGACGACAGATACCAAGGTTTACCATTCCCGAACGGGGTTCTCCAAGCGAAACATGGACGGGGCAAGGTCGTTCGGTGCCGGCTACCAGATGTATTTTGACGGTTATGTCCGATGGGTCACGACCGTGGATACCCAATGGGCGGGTGACAATGACAGGCTTGTGAATAACAGGAAGGGATACGTGCGTTGCGTGAGGGACCTTGAATAGTCTGGTCCCAGGGATTGGGGAAGAAATTTCCCAGTTTTGTAGGTGTGACCGGAGGAAGCCGTATCATGGCTTTTCTCCGGTCTTTTCGATATGAGGAAAAGTTTTTTCATCGTAAAGGGCCGAAAGGAAGACCTGCGACCGGATCAAGCGAAGCATAAAAATAAACCGGGCAGCGTGAAGGTACTCACGTGCCCCATAATTAAGGAATAACATGATAGAAACGTACTTTAACAACTTGATGCAGGAGGTCGAACGTAAGATGGGCATCGAATCTTCCCGTATGGAGGGAGAGCAAGTGATACGGACTTGTCAGGAGATGGTTTCTTTTTTGAGGGAGCGATCCCGTGAGTTGAAGGACTATGTCCTGAACCACCCATTCTCCAACGTGGAAGAGGAAATCTGCTTTTTCAAGTATTACAAGCCTGCCCTGACGGGACGCCTGCTGTATTATTACCGGGTATACCAGATCGAGAGCGGTTGTTCATGTTGCCCGGAGATTGCCCGGATGCATTACCGCAAGGTCATGAAAGAATACCAGCGGAAACTGGAACGATACCTTCCCTTTTACCAGTATTACCGGAGCGGGGCGACTTACCGGGACCATTACTATTTCCGCCGTGCCAAAAAGGAGCTGAGCCCGGAAAGCGGAAGTTTTATGCTGGAGGAGGATTCGGTAATGTCAACCGGTTATGACTTGTTGGCCGCAAGACTGATAGCGGCGGAAATGTTACTTGGTTATCTGAACCGGAAAGTGCTGCTGGCAATGGAGGGGGCGTATGCCGTGCAGGAAAAGGAGCACCATTGGACGGACCGGAAGGCGGCTGCCGTGGAACTGATATATGGCATTTGGGCGATGGGTAGCGTGGATAACGGGAGGGTGAGCATTGTCGAGCTCGTGATGCTGTTCGAACAAATGTTCCATATTGACTTGGGAGACGTGTACCACACGTTTATCTCCATGCGTAACCGGAAGAACAGCCGGACAGCTTACCTTGATCAAATGAAGGAACGTTTGTTGAAACGAATGGACGAAACGGACGGATAACCTTTTGTAAAACAAGGAAGAGACTGGCAGGTTCATAGCAAGTTGCCAAATCACCTTTCCCGATACGCCATTTGGTGAAAATACAGTATATAGCCACCGTAGAGAGCCCGAATAAGGCTCCGCGGCGGTTTTTTTGTACCAGAAAAAAAACTTTGGCAGCTTGCTACGAACGTGAAAAGAAAAACGGTCGAACAGACTGACCTTTGTAACCGGAAACCAAATTATTAAAAGATTATGGAAATAATAGCAATCGAAAGCAAAGCGTTTGCTACCCTCGTGGAGAAGATAGAGGGGATAGCGGCATACGTGGAGGCGTCCGGAACAAAGGAGCGGGAGCAATGGCCGGTAGCGGATAAGAAGGGTACGAGGAAGGCAGGGCTATGGATGACGGGAAAGGAAGTGTGTGAACAACTTGAAATCAGTCCCCGTACTTTGCAGCGTTACCGCACGAACCGTATCATCGCTTACTCTATCTGTGGGAGGAAGATACGTTACTGCCGTACGGACGTGGAACAGTTCCATGAGCGTTGGATACGGGAAACGCCTGACAAGCTGGTGGACCGAATGATTGAAGCGTACCCTTTACACCGATGCAAAAGCAGATCATATGGTAAGAAAAGAGGAAATACTGGCAAAAACAGGTAACGGGCTGGAGGTGTTCCGTCATTATCTGCCCGTAAAATGGCGGGTGGGTCGAAATTTCCTGAATCCGCTGTACGCTGATGGCAGGGCCTCGTGTAACGTTTATTATGATCGCCACAGCGGGATGTACAGGATGAAGGACTTTGGTAACGGTGAGTATTCGGGAGACTGTTTCTTCCTTGTGGCGAAACTGAAAGGACTGGACTGCCGGAGTGCCGCTGATTTCGTGGAAGTGCTGCACACCATTGACCGGGAGTTGTGCCTGGGGTTGGATGGGGCCATCCCTTCCGGTACCAACAATCGGGAGGGAAGCTGCCGGACGACACGGCCCGTAACGGGTGCACGAGAGAAAAGTGAGGGGGAAAATACCGGGGAGAGCATTCCCGGGGATACTGTCACGGGCACGGAAGGGAAAGATTTATCCCGCGAGCGTCCTGGACCAAGCCCCTACCAAGTAGCTGAAAAGTCTTTCACAGAGAGAGAGCTCGCCTACTGGGGCATATCGGGCATCACGGTAGAGGTGCTGCACCGTTACGGGGTGGTGTCGCTCGCCGAGTACCGGAGCGAGACAAGGGAAGGCAAGACGTTCGGCTTTACTTCAACCCCGGCGGAACCGATGTTCGGCTACAGGGGGAAATGGGGCGTGAAGGTGTACCGCCCGTTATCGGAAGTGCGTTTCGTCTATGGCGGTCATACGGGCGACAACTACTGTTTCGGTCTGGAACAACTGCCCTCGAAGGGCGACCTGCTCTTCCTCACGGGTGGCGAGAAGGACGTGATGACGCTTGCGGCTCACGGTTTCCAAGCCATCTGCTTCAACTCGGAAACCTCGGTAATCCCGGCGAAGACCGTCCGGAAGCTCGTCTATCGCTTCAAGCACATCGTACTGCTGTACGACACGGACAAGACGGGGCTGGAATGCTCGGAGAAGCACCGGGTACAACTGTCGGAGTACGGTGTTAAACGGCTGGTACTACCGCTGCCGGGGACGAAATCAGAGAAAGACGTGACGGACTATTTTAAAGCCGGACACACACGGGAGGATTTGATGGGGCTGTTCCTGAAACTGCTCGACACGCTGTACGGGGACACGATGGCGGTACTGAAATCGTGTGAGATCGATTACGACTGCCCGCCGGAGCAGGCAGTCGCTATCGTGACCGCCGGGGACGTGCCGTTAGGCTCGGAAGAGAACATACTCTGCATCACGGGCGGAGAAGGGACGGGCAAGAGTAACTATACCGCCGCGTTGGTCGCCGGGGCAATTATGGAACGGGAGGAGGACGCGGACCTTCTTGGAGTGAAGGTGGAACCGAACCGAAAGGGGCGTGCGGTGCTGCTGTACGACACGGAACAGAGCGAGCAACAGCTCTACAAGAACACGGGGCGGCTGCTGCGGCGTGCCGGTCGAGAGAAAATGCCGCCTTACCTGCACGTGTACTGCCTGACGGGGATGTCGAGGAACGAGCGGCTGACCGCCATCATCCAAAGCATGGACAAGTACCACTACCTGCACGGGGGCATCCATCTGGTCGTCATCGACGGAGTTGCCGACCTGATCCGTTGCGCCAACGACGAGGCGGAGAGCGTGGCGCTGGTTGACGAGATTTACCGCCTGGCGGGAATTTACCGCACGTGCATCACCGCCGTGGTACATTTCGTGCCGAACGGGTTGAAGCTGCGGGGACACTTGGGCAGCGAGTTGCAGCGGAAGTCGGCGGCTATCCTCTCCATCGAGAAGGACGAGAACCCGGAGGTGTCGGTGGTGAAGGCATTGAAGGTCAGGGATGGAAGCCCGCTGGATATCCCGCTGATGCAGTTCCGCTGGGACAAACAGGCCGGGATGCCTGTCTATATGGGAGAGAAACCGAGGGTGGAGAAAGAAAGGCGCAAGGAGAAGGAACTGTCTGAAATGGCACGGGCAGCGTTCGTCAGGCAAAAAAAGTATGGCTATATCGAGCTATGCGAACTGATACAGGAAACCCTGGACGTGAAGGAACGGACGGCGAAGGGGTACATCCGTTACATGCGGGAAAAGGAAATTATTGAAAAGGAGGGCGACTGCTATGTATATGGACAGCGAAAAATTTGAGAATTGGATGGAGCGTATCATGGAACGTTTCGACCGGACGGAGAAGTTGTTGGAAAGAGTACTGAAGAAGAGCAACGCGCTGGATGGAGAGGAGGTACTGGATAACCAGGACCTGTGCCTGCTGCTGAAGGTCGGTATTCGCACATTGCAACGTTACCGTGCCATTGGGATACTGCCGTACTTCACTATCAGTGGCAAGGTCTTCTATCGGGTGAAAGATGTGCACGAGTTCCTCCGCAACCAGTTTGCCGCTGTGGAGGAACGGGCTGCAAAACGGAAGGAGAAGGAAGTCCGGAAAGAGGAAAGGCGCAGGAAAAAAGGCATGTTTCCGTAAAAGTGATATTTCCTTTATGATTTCTGTTAGTGGACGGGGACTTGCCGGACCGTGAGATTAGGCAGGGCTATTGTTTTGTTATTCGGGAAGTTTCCCGTACCTTTGTGACAAAGTACGGTAGGTGGTACTCTACCGGGGTACGGTTGCCGTCATGACATGAAAGATTCATACCCGGCTTGGAAGCAAGCAGGGATTGATATACATATTGTACGTTCGCTGAACGTCTTGGAATAGAAAACTGGCACTTTTCAAAAAAGACAAGATGTATAGCGCAATGTTCATGCTGTATGCTTATACGGCGTGAGTTTGCCTATTCTGTCTTTTAGGTATGCCAGTACCTCTATTCCGGAATAGTGTGAGTTCACGCTGTTCTTTTTGGTGTGAGGCGGGCATAATCCTTAAAAACACATTGTTATGAAACAGATTACCTTGCACGTGTACCAATCCATCGACGGCTGTCCGGTCATAGAGGACAAGTGTTTCAATGCGGCAGTGGACGCCTGTGCCTGCGTGCTGATTGACGAGGAAACTTACCTGCGTATTTACCTGAATGATCTTGACTGGCCGCTTGAGGCAAAGGAGACCTTGGTCGTGACGAACGGCTGTATAGACTTGACAGAGACAGAACGGGTACGTTTTGTCAGGGGGAATGTGGTAACGGAACTGCGACGGATAAAGGAGAATGGCGACGGTATGGTGGTGGCTTACGGAGGAGAAACCGGAGTTTTACTCTTGGACAACGGGCTGGCAGATGAAATCGTGATGACAACCGTGCCGGTGCTGGTCGGTAACGGTGAGAAGGGGCTGGAGTGCGGACCGAACGACGGCAGGATATGGGCCGTACGGTCGAGCGAGGTGCTGGAGGATGGGAAAATCCGAACGGTGTACGGGAAGATGTAATAAAAAAGCAACCCGCCGATTTGGGCATTATTAAAGAGGCTTGGCAGGTTCTATTGATTGCAAAGATGACGGAAATAGTTGGAACGACAAATATTAGAATACTACAAATGCGCAACACATAGTTGCGCATTTGTTATTATTGCCGGATTGTCTTTAAAATCAACTCTTTTAATTGTTGTTCAGTCGGAAGTTGCAACTGGTATTTGGAAACGAATATCTGTTCATCCAATCCGGTTGTGGTGTACCGCACCAACGCATCGTTCTTGTCCGTTACCAGCAAAATGCCGATAGGCGGGTTATCGCCCAGCTCCATCACTTCGGCTTTATAATAATTTAGGTATGAATAAAGTTGTGACACATGAGCGTGGTTGAAAGTATCAACTTTCAATTCGCACAAAATATGACATTTCAAAATCCGGTGGTAGAAGACCATATCAATGAAATAAAATTCGTCACCGATAAGGATTCTTTTTTGTCTGGCTTCGAAACAGAAACCGTTTCCGAGTTCGATAATGAAGTCTCGCAAATGGTCGAGCAGAAGTGTTTCGAGTTCCTTCTCCTTTAACAAAGAAGCCCGTTGCTGCGGAATGTTCAAGAACTCGAAGAAATAGTCATCCTTGACGGCATCGTTTACAGTTTGTGGGTGAATCTTCTGCTGAATGGTAGCAAGTGCATTTTCCATGTTGCCGGATAAGCCGACACGTTCATAACTCAACGCTCCTATCTGCCGTTTGAGTTCACGGACAGAAAGCCCGGTTTGGATGGTGAGCATTTCGTAATACATCCGCTTGACAGGATTGTCGATTTTTACCAGTTCGATAAAGTGGGTAAAAGAAATAGAGCTGAGTAGTTTCTGAGGCTCTATCGTATTAACTATATCTTGTTTGTTTTCAGCATTTTGTAATAAGTGCATCAGTGATGCACTTTTTCCAAGACCCTGCATTTCCAATAAGTGCATCGTTGATGCACCTGTTGGAGGCAATATCGTTTTTATTACAGTTGCCAACTGGGGATATACCATATAGAAGACTCGTGAACGCTTGAATAATGTAATATTCAATCCTTTTAAATTAACTTTTTGTTCCAAGTTTTTCAATAAGAATTCCCCATATTTGGCACGGTCTTCTCCGTTCTGCTCGAACTCCACGATATAAAAACCGATAAGCCAGTTACGCATGGTCTGGTACTGGTTTACGGCTTTGACCGCACTCTGTTGTAATCGTTGGTGCGTGTCGGCTATGATGGTTGCTAATTGTTCAAAATTCATGTTATGCTATTGTTGAATGTTGATTAAAGCCGTTCGGGTATTATGCCCGGAACGGTTGCCATCCGGCCACAGAAAAGAGCAATCCCGCCTTTTCTATGTGACCGATTGGCAAATATAGGGATTATTGCCGGGATTACGGATATAAAAACTTGAATTCCTGTGGACTACCATTGTCTATCAAGAGCCGTTCGTGCTGCAGAGCTGGGCGGCTTCCGCTACGGTGATCCAACCGATGCCGTTCATCGCCTGCGCTCCTTTCCTTTGGACTTGTCCGTGCGAGGCGGGAACCCGTATACGATGCGGAAGTCCTTGTCGAAAGTGAGGTATGCATCGAAGGGCTTATCCTCCCTACTCCTGAATCCTTTGATCAGGGCAGTCCTGCCTTTGGTCACGAGGTCGGTAATCTGGCTGTCGGTGAGCTGCTTCTCCCCCTTGTTGCGGAAGACGGTAAGGGAACAATCGACGTTGCTGCACTTGGCGACCTTCGGGTAAAGGAGGATGCGACCGGAACGGCACTTGGGGCACGGGATATGTCCGCCGTCCGCCACCGATACCTGCACTTGCAGGAGTTCTTCGGTAATCTGGGCGGCATAGACCTCGATGGCCTTGCGGAAGCTGTCGGGATTCATCTCCCCGCTCTCGATCTTGGCGAGGGCGGTCTCCCACTGCCCGGTCATCTCGACATCGGCGATGCGCTTGTCCTTCACTATCTGATACACGGCAAGCCCCTTGTCGGTCGGCACGAGGCTCTTCTTCTCCCGGCGCACGTAGTCACGGGCAAAGAGGGTCTCGATGATGGAGGCACGGGTGGCGGGCGTGCCGATACCGTTCCCTTTCAAACTGTCTCGAAGCTCGTCGTCCTGCAACTCCCTGCCGCAATGCTCCATCGCCGAAAGGAGGCTGCTCTCGGTGTGCAGGGGACGGGGCTTGGTCTGTTTCTCCACACACTCCGCCGATTGCAGGGGGAAAACCTCGTCGGTCTGCAAAGTCGGCAAAGCGGCTGTTCCCTCGTCGTCCTCCTCCCGCTCGTTCTGCACGGCACGCCATCCGGCGGATCTGACGACCGTCCCCTTGGCGGTGAACACGCTGTTCCCTGCCGTGAAAGAGACGGTGGTAGCGTCCTTGAGGCAACGGGCGGAGAAGGCTTCGAGCAGGCGGGCGGCTACCATGTCGTATACCGTGCGCTCGTCGGCGGACAGCTCGCCGGGCAGACACTCGGTGATGATGAGCGCATGGTGGTCGGTGACTTTCCCCGCATCCACGCTGCGGCGGTTGAGCGAAGCCCCTTTCAGGGCGGCGGCATGGGCGGCGAAAGCCGGGTACCGCTCCAGCAGGGCGATACGATCGGGTATCTCGTCGAACACGTCGTCCGATAGGTAGCGGGAGCCGGTACGGGGGTAGCTCAACACCTTCTTCTCGTAAAGCGACTGGGCGATGGAGAGGGTCTTGTCTGCCGAGAAGCCGTACCTGCCGTTCGCCTCTTTCTGCAAGGCGGTCAGGTCATAAAGCAAGGGAGGTTCTTGGCTCACCTCCCTGCGCTGCACGTCGGCAACCTCCACCGTCCCCGTTGCGGTTACAGCGCCGAGAGCGGCATTTGCCGCCGGAAGGGTTTCGTAACGCAATTCAGAGATGGCGGCGAAGGGCGTGCCATCCTTTTCAGCCGTGACCTTCAGCCGGTAATAGGTCTGCGGGGTGAAATCCCTGTTCTCCAGATAACGGGAGCAGATCATCATCAAGGTGGGTGTCTGTACCCGTCCGAGGGAGTAGATGCCCTGCCCGGCGGCGATACTGAGAGCTTGGGTGGCGTTTAATCCAATCTCCCAGTCGGCGATAGCACGGGCTTCGGCGGCACGGTAGAGGTTGTCGTAGTCGCTTCCGGGTTTGAGGTTGTCCAGCCCTTCCCGGATGGCACGGTCGGTCAGCGAGGAGATCCAGAGGCGCAGGCAGGGTTTGCGGCAGCCAAGGTAATTGTAGATGTACCGATGAATGGCTTCACCCTCACGCCCGGCATCGGTCGCCACGACGATACGGTCGGAACGGTCGAAAACCTCCCTGATGACCTTCAACTGTTTGAGCACGCCGGGGTCGGGCTTGTACTCCTTGCCCTCCCGTATCTGGCGGGGGATGTACTTGAACTCCTGCGGCAGAATGGGCAGGTTCTCACGCCGGAAGCCCGCATAGCCGTATGCTTCGGGCATGGCGAGCTGGACAAGATGGCCGAACGCCCAGGTAACGAGGTAGCCGTTACCTGAGAGGTAGCCATCGTGCCGCTCCCGGACATTCAACACGTTTGCTATATCCTTCGCTACGGAAGGCTTTTCAGCGATGACTGCTGTAATCATATTTCTTTAAAGTTTAACGGTTTGACAAAAGTTATCCCGCCGCTCGGACGGGATAACGGTAATTCATTTACAGAATGGCGGAGGGAATCAGCGGCGGACACCCCGGCTGCGCTTGGGCTTGTCGGGCTGCTCCTGCTTCTGTGCCTGTTTCCGGTCCTCTTTCTGCTCCTGCCTGCGCTCCTGCTGCTGTTTCTGTTCCCCGGTGGGTCGCTGCTGTGCGGATTGCAGGGCTTCTTTCAGGTTGCGGGTCGCCTCGACGGTCTTGCCCTCGGAATTGACCGCCACCTGCACCTCGTTCTCCACGGCGGGCTTGACACGCCCCTCTTCGAGCGCCGCATTGTAGTCCTTGGGGAACATGAAGGCGGGCTTCTCGCCGGGCTTCCATGTGATGTAGCCTTGGTAGGCTTTTCCTTTCTTGTCCACCAAGCCGGAGACCTTGACCGTTCCCCCGGCTTCGAGTTCGAGGCGGGACTTCTCGGTAAGCTCCTGCTTGCGGAAAGTCTTCGGCACCTCCTGATTGGCGGTCTGTTTCAGGTTCGCCTTGTACGCATCCATCGCCAGCCTACCCCGGTCGCCGAAGAGAAATTCGAGCTGCATCTTGGCTGCGCTGAACTGCACGGGAGCCGGGTAAACCTTGGGCTGTTCCCCCTCCTTGGCTCTGGAAAGGAACCGGCAGACCACCGCCTCGCCCTGTTTGAGCCGGGCTATCTCGTCCGGGGTGAAGGTATGCCCGTTCTTCTCCGCCGGGATATTGACCTTGGAGAGCGGGAAGGCGACCAACTCGTTGGTCTTGAGGTTGCGGCTGACAAGGGCTTCGACCTGCTCGCCCGCCCGGTTGGTGACGGTCGCCGGGTGTCCCATGTTGCCCGTCTGCCGGAGCACCTGCTTGTCGGAGTCGGTGATGTCGTAGCCGAAGAACTGCTTCTGCATCTTCTCCGGGTCGAGGATGCCGTGGCTGCACACGGTCAGCCTGCCGTCCGTGCCGGGCTTGAGCGAGAGCTGGCTGTCGTTGCTGTGCGAGATGCCGTCGAAGTGGAAATGCACCCGGACGGTCTTGTCGGTCTGGAAGCCCCGGAGCATCTGGTCAAGCATCCCGTTGCCCTCGATCTGCTCCCGCTGCACGCCGAGTGCGGCGAGGCTGTTCCAGTCGATGTCCTCCGGGCGGTACTTGTACTGCGGGTTCTGTTCGGTCTGCCCGGCTTGGGTCTGCTGCTGTGCCTGCACGGGCGGCTGCACCTCGTACTGTGCGAGGAGCGGTTCGCCCGTCTTGACGGACCGGCTCTCCCTCTGCCGGAAATCGGCGGCTACCCGCTGCACCTCCTCTTCCGGCACACGGAAGAAATGGAAGCGGGTCGGGTCTTTCAACTGGCTCCAGAGGTTGGAAAAGAAATTTGAAAACATATCGCCGTGGCGATCCACCCGCAGGAGGTCGTTGTTGTCCTCCAGTGGGTTCTTGGTCTGTAACTCGCCGTCCTTTACTCCGCTGACGGCTTGGAGCGTGCCTTTCTCGTCCATGACGAGCAGGATGTCCATTAACTGCTGGCTGCTGTCCGGTTGTTCGTCCATAATCTGAAAAAATTAAATGGTGAATATTTTTAAGGTTCCGATTGAAACCGGACGTAAAGATATGGGATGAATGCTGGAAACGTGCAATTTACGGCTTAGGTATCCTCGTTTGTCCTCCTGTTCGTAGATTTGTCACATTCCGGTTCGAGAGTAATTGAAGTTTTGATTTTCTCGTGACCTTTTTACCCCGAATAAACTGTAAATAAAAATATCACTGCAAAATTATATATGGTACATACGTGTAGAATTATTTTCGATGCTGTCCGAACTTATCGGAAATTTTATGAAGAAAGGGGAATATTTGCGTCATATGCGGGTATTTTCATCTGTCCGTTTTCCACGGGGTTATTCGTGTGTGGCCTTGTACCAAGAGGTCGTACCTTTCAGTAAGGCCATGGGATTGGTGCTCGGGTCCGAGATCGTTATACCCGAGAAAGTATGTATGGGAAGGGGCCCTTTGGTCCTGGAATAAAATTTACCCGTATGGGTTTTATAGGGAACAAGCCGCTCCAGCTGTTCCCTGAAGCGGGCTGTCAGGACAGGGTCAGAGCAGAGGGTGAGGACATAATCGGCAAAGTCATAAAAGATGACGGGGGTGTATCCGTCCAGTCCCTGGAGTTCTCCTTGTAGGGAATCATCGAAAACATACCTGTCATTGATACTTTTCATGATAGCAGCCATATTATCTAATTCAGAGCAATCTGTCACAGCCAGTGTCCCGCAGGGCATCATTTCATAGGTTGAATAAAAGTCGTGGAATCCTTCGCAAAGGGATCCGTAATCAGGATTTCCCAGCAGGAACTCCCCCACAGTGGCGTAAGGCATTCCGTATGCCATCATTTCACTGGTAGAGGCTATAAGAAATCTTGTGGCTTCTTTCAGTTCATAGGCAACCTCTACGGATGACATATAGCAATCGTCAAACAGGATATACTCCATTTTGACGCCCGCGCCTACAATCCCCCGGGCCAGGGTACCCACGTCCGTTTGGAACTCCCGGGTCAGTCCCCCGAAATAGCGTGTCAGCGGCTGCTCCTGATACTCCCAATGCTTTTTCATTCGGAAAAGGGAATCCGCCTGTGTACCGTCCACGGGAAGCCATCCCATGCCATGGGAACCTATGATCATAGCGTAAACCGGAGCAGGAGCAAATTCCTGCACGTCGTTCAATATCCCCGTTATGCCCTCCACCGTAGTAAACCCCGAAGTGCCATACCTTTTCAGCGTTTTACGATCGCACTTTCCTTTGGAATGTATGATCTCAAACATCGTGGCTTCCGTAGAGCTCGTGGACATAAACACGAGAATTCTTTCATGCTCCAGCCCCCTTCTGCTTACACACGCCTCCATATCCGCGATATTGGTGTAAAAATAGCCTGTCAGGTCAGTGGACCACGGCAGAAACATGAATAACGTTTTCTGATTTTCCATGGCTTCCCCGAGCTCTTCCTTTTCACATGAAAGAAAAATAAGGGAACAGCACACGAAAAGCAGGATACTGGTCCATGTATAAATTTTCCGTGGAGCTTTCATCTTGCGTATGCGATTAATCGGTGAAAAAATGGTTGACACTGCCCGATTTTACAACCAGATAAGGTCCCTTTACCGCCAGGCTACGGCAAAAAAGGACCCCGGATCCATGTCATATGTTCAAGAGAAATCTCCGGGGCATATTTCCCGGAATTCCTCCGGAGCGGAAATATCTTCCTCGGATATTTCCACGTGTTCCACGCCGTCCTGTCCTCTTATCATGCAGGAAAACATCTCCGCCCCGTCCAGACAGGAAAATACCTCGTGCCTCGGTTCTCCGTTTTCAAACCAATAAACGCAATATTCCTTCATCGTAGTAAAAAATCAGTATTTACCGGCACGATCTCAAGTTCGATACCGAATTCTTCCATCTGCTGACGGATATTCCCGCAAGCCAGTTTCTCCCTGGCCGCTTCAATCCCCGTGAAGGCATCGTATCCTTTCGGTGCGGATACAATTTTCCCTTCTAATACCGCATGGGTGATCTCCCCTCCGGCTTTTACCCCGGCATTCATAATAAAGTAATAATCTTTCATCTTATCGTGAGTTGAATCTATTAATCTATTTACCGGTCAGAGAAAAGGCCGGATATTTCACCGCAAACCCGAATGCCCGTTATCTTCTCTTGCAAGTCCATTCCGGGATTTGTTATAATAACGGTTCATCGATCCACGATCCCGAACCGGACCAGCATCGAATATCTCTTTTTTATCGTGCGGCTTCTCTCGAATGGGGGCGGGGCAACCGATAAGATATGACCTTGTGCAAACATCTCTTTTCCAGCATCCCCTCCTTCCACGATGCGGATGATCTCACCCGGCCTCTTACCTATTGCCTCCAGCAGGTAAACCGCCTTTTCCCGTGCCGCTTTCAGTGCTTCTATCTTGCCCTTCCTGTGATAGGACAGGATATCCCTATGTTCCAGTTTATCTATATACATCGTATGAATTCCTTTTGTGTCCACCCGTTTTAAAATTTCATCAATCAGTGTGAAGTCACGTAACGTGACATCAAATGATTTGGAAACCAGAAAATCCTGTCCCGGCTTACGCCAATTATCGCCCACATCCTTTGTGCGGATTGCCTCCCGTGGCACTCCGACTATTTTCAAAACCTGCTTCAATTCCTCCTCTATCCTGGTAAGAGGAACCTTCGTCCGATATTCTTCCGGTTTGGATACGCCATCAAACTCTTCTTCGAAGTACTCCCTTATTTCGATAACGTAATGAATCCTGTCAGGAACTACCTCTATCTCGGAAGTACCGGTTACCTCTATATAACGTTCGCCCACCTGAGCGGGCAGCGGAAGGGGAATGAACATGGAGATCAACAATAAAAGATTGAAAACACGCATAACAGTCTATTTACAGGTTTACCGGGAATCTACATGATCGTCCGGTCATCTATGATCCTGTAGTCCATATCTGAACGGGGCTGGAAAACAGGAGTAAAACATGATTGATAAATTTCCATAAAGCACATTAAAATCCACCCCTCCCTGACAATGGAAGGGGTAGATTCACTCCCGGTCTATTTTCGATTATCTTCTTTCCGGAGAACCAAGAAAGACTCCGAGGGTTTAAAATGAGGGACCTTGCGAGCCGGGATGCATATGGTTGTGTGCTGTTGGATATTCTGTGCCTTCTTTGCCGCCCTTTTCTTCAAAGAAAAGGTCCCGAATCCGCGCAGGAATACACTTCTCTCTCTGCCGAGTGCATCCTTCACGCATTTCATGAAACTCTCGATTACCAGGCCAACGGTCCTGCGATCGATTCCAAGCTCCTCAGAGACCCGGTTTATAATATCTGCTTTAGTCATATCTGAATTTTAATGTTCACACTATTTTTATCATTCAGGGGCAAAGGAAAATTTCCACCGCCAAGGAGTAGCCTGTCCCTCAGATATGTTCCTGCCCGATACCGTCCATACCGTTTGAATAAACGTCATTGTTTCTTCAGCAAGTCACGTATTTCTGAAAGTAACTTTTCCTCGTTGCTCGGGACAGGTGGGGGCAAGGGTGTCTCTTCTTTTTTGCGCCTGAGATTGGAGAGCAGGCGGATGAACAAGAAAATGGCAAAAGCAATGATCACAAAATCCAGCATGGTCTGTATGAAGTTTCCATAGTTTATCGTGACGGCCGCCTGTTCGACCCCATCAACTACCCTGGCGGGTTCCAATTCCCATCTCAGTTCCGAGAAGTTGGTTCCGCCTACCAGCAACCCTATCGGTGGCATGATGATGTCTGCCACCACTGAAGATATTATTTTCCCGAAGGCACCGCCGATGATCACACCCACGGCCATGTCTACCACGTTTCCACGCATGACAAACGCTTTAAAATCCAGTAAAAAACTACTTTTTGACATTTTTTTTTATTTTAGTTGATAATAATGTATCAAACAAAGGTGGATAACAGAGAAACGTGTCTCGGGGTCATCCACCTTCCCTTCATCGTTGTCTGTCGCTATGCTGAGAAATGGCTTTCCACACTATGGCACTGGCCAGACCTCCTGTCAGTGGAGCGACGATAAATAGCCAAAGCTGTGAGATCGCGCCTCCTCCCTCGAAAAGTGCGGGTCCTATGCTGCGCGCGGGATTTACTGATGTTCCGGTGATGGGAATACATACGATATGCACCAGGACAAGCGTCAGCCCGATGACCAGGCCCGCCAGTTTACCGGCCCCTTTCTTTTTATCCGTGGCTCCCAGCGCCACAAGAACGAAAATAAACGTAAAGACGGCCTCAGCGATAAAGGCCTGCAACATTTCCCCCTCAGCAAAGCCGTTGCTCCCTGTCATGGTAGGGCCGGCATGTGGCCCCGTAGATACCAGTATGAAAAGTACGGCTGATCCGAGAATCCCCCCGATTATCTGGAAAATAATGTATAACAGGGCATCCTTGCCCCCCATTCCTCCCGAGCAGTACATGCCCAGTGTGATCGCCGGATTTATATGGCATCCGGATATTCCGCCAATAGCGTATGCCATGGCGACCACCGACAGCCCGAAGGCTATGGCAACTCCCAGGGTACCCACCCCGGTGGTGACCGCACCGGGCATATCCCCGGCAAAAACAGCACTTCCGCATCCCATCAATACAAGGACCATTGTCCCGATCATTTCAGATACATACCTGTTCATAGCATTTCAAATTACGTGTAGAATAAATATAGTTAATACATTCTGTTCAAGTGAATGCATCTTTCCGGTATTTTCCGGATCGCATTTAACGGCTACTGGATTCCGTTCCCGCGTTGATCGTACAGATGCTTACCCGGTTCCAGTCGGGCTCCTCGAACATGTTCCCTACTCCCTGGCCCTCGGCTACAATCCGTTCTTCTGCAATTCCATACTTGCCCACCAGCATTTTTTTCACGGCCTCCGCTCTTTGTCGGGCGATCCGCTCGTTAACTTCCACGCTTCCCTCAGGAGAGGCATAACCCTTGATGAGCACACTTGCTCCCTTATGGTTCTTTAAATAAGTAGCGATACGTTCGACATTCGGGAGTTGGGAGTTGTCAACTGTCGTCCTGCCCTGGCGGAAAGTTATGACGGATTCCAGCGTCTTTTTAGTGTTGTCAATGGTGTCTTTCACAATTTTTGGTTCCTGGTTGCGGCATTTGTCCAGTGCGGCCTCCAGTTCCGTTACCTTTCGCACTGCCTCCTGCAATGCCTCGGCATCTTTACCGGCCTGTGTATGAAGTTCATTAATTTTTGCGTTCAAGACATCCACCTCCTGCTGGTCGTAAGCTCTCACTTTTGTAAAGTGGTGTTTCCCGTTACTGCATCCGAAATGATACTTCAGACCAACGGATATTTCCCATACGGCCCGTCCGGAATGGAAACGTACGGCTTCGGAACCCATAGCATTCATGTCATAGACCAGGGCAGGTTTCAGTGCCAATGTCCATGCCTTGCTCTCTCCCAGGTTGAAATTAAAGTTCAGGCCCAGTTTTGTTGACATGCTGTTCTGATCGGAACCCGTTTCCCGGTTCATATAATAATGCAACCATCCGATTCCGGCCACCGCTTCGATTTCAAAAGATCTGGGAACCCCGGTATAGGTCCCAAGGAGATTGTTCAGGTTCACCAACCCCAACAGACTGACATTGGAGCGGTCGAAAATGGTCCTGCTTTGTGAGGTGTTAAAGCTTCCGACCGCCTCCAGACCGAAACCGAAAACCGGAGTCAATTGTTTATTCAGTTCTATCCCCGTGATCGGGCGCATGTTTCCAAAGAAAGAATGATGTGTTAACGGGGTTGTTCCTCCCGCACTGATCCCGATGGACCAGTTGTCCAGAAACTTGTTACCCTCTACTGCGGTCTGGGCATTTGTGTGATACATAAAAACACCAGACAAAAACAAACTGATAAAAATTTTCTTCATCATAAGGTTTAATTTTTAATTATTTTGCAAAAATCGAAATTTATTCAAAAATAAATGTTTTCATTCCAGCTCTTTTATTTATCATTTTAGTTCTTTAATGCAAAGAAGCTGGATGTATGGATGACCTCCAGAGGTGATTCTTTTTCTTTTTTATACAAGGTATCCCATGTGAAAAAGAAACCGCAGTCCAGATAAATGAACACTCGGATGTCCATGTGTTATGTTTTTGTGATGTTGCATATAAAATACTAGTATTTCCTTTTTACTTGCAATATGGGATTATATTCCGACAGGATGATTACTATGGTTGTAGTGTAGTAAACAAAACTTTAAGCATAACAATTTGATTATAAATATATTGCGCATTTTATTCTATAGTATTTTTGTGATGATCACATGCAATTTGCATACATTTCGGTCTTTTTCGATAAATAAAAACTTATGTTTATATTAATAGTAAGTTTAATTTGTTTTGGATGTATATACAAAGCCGCAACTTAAACTTACCGCATTATCTTAATTTCCTTGTCTTGGCTGGTTCTGACTATTTGTACCATACGGAAACGGTAAACAAGATAAGAGATGCCGGACTGAAAGTTACCCCACAACGCAAGAGCGTGTATGAGGTGATGATGCGATTGCGCCATGCGACCATGGATGAGATCATTACTGGTGTACAGAAGAAAGACAGTGACATGAGGCTGTCCACAATTTATCGCATCCTCGATTCATTCTGCAAAGCCGGCATTTTATCGTTGGTCTGTCATCCCGGGACAGGCAAATGCTATTACGACATCAGCGTGACAGAACATCACCACGTATTCGACGGGATGAAAATCATGGATTACATGGATCCCGAACTGACCGGGATGATACGGGAATATTTGCTACGCCGGAATTTTGACCCGGGGGAGATAGAAAAGATACAAGTTCAGATTACCCTGAATAAAAATAATGTATAATCTCAAAAAAGTAAAGACTATGAGAAGTATTACAACATTCGATTTGCAATATGCACATCGGTTCTACGGCTTCCAGGGCGAAGCACAGTATCTCTACGGGCACACGGGCGTGCTGACCATTGAGGTGGAGGACACGGTGAACGAGGGAGCGAACATGGTTTACCCCTGCAACGAGATCCAGAAAGTGGCATGGGAAGTACTGAAAAACTTCGACCATGCCTTGGTACTCCGCAAGGATGACCCGTTACTGCCCGCCATACTTGACGTGTATGAGAAGCAAGGCATCAAAAACGGTCATCCGCAAAACAAGATGAAGGGCGAGGCATTCAAGACAGAACTGGCCACGGCATATCCCGACGCCCGGCTGGTGGTGACAAAAGAAACCACGACCGTGGAGGGTATGATTAAAATCGTGTATAATTTGCTCAAAGACAGGCTGAACATTGCGAAAATTACGTTTACCAGCGGGGTGAATGCCGGATCTGCTGAATTTGTAACCAGGCACGATATAGAGCGTTGTCCACTGTGTGGGGTAGCTCTGAATGAGGAGGGTGTATGTCCGAAATGCGGTTATAAAAAGCAATAAGCCGGATTCAAGTAACAGATAATTATTCATTGTTTCACCGATGTCGCATTCATGCGACTATAACTGAATATCCCTGTTTAAAAAGGTCCTTAGTGATATTATTGTTTGTAGAGGCTATTGTCATAAATAGCCTCTATTTTTTTATCGGATCAACCCGGCAGAAATGGGCCGTTACACGTTGATTTATTTATCCGTACCGCCCCGTTTCAGGGTTTACTAAGAATTGCCCCGAGTACAGGAGCAAATCAGCCCCTTTGTCCGTCTCCCGTTCGGTCCGCATGGTGTACGGTAATTTGCGGGAAAGGGAAATTTATGCCTTTTTCTCTGAAAACGGAATAAACCTTTTCATTGATGTCATACAATACATCCCAGTAGTTGGCAGTGACAACCCATACACGCACTGTCATATCCACGCTGCTACTGTTGAGTTTTCCCAGAACGATCTGCGGGGCGGGAGTCCTCAAGACACGTGCGTCCCCTGCCAGAATATCAGCTAGAACCTCTCTTACCCTTTGTACATCCTCACCGTATTCCACTCCGAACACCCAGTCCACACGACGTAATTCCTGTGTGCTGTAGTTGGTGACCGCATTGCTGTTCAATATGCCGTTAGGA
>ERZ791906.1122-NODE-1122-length-21406-cov-24.799307_pt1 | contig 21406 bp, 20 predicted proteins | sample MGYA00510146_ERZ791906 | MGnify/ENA primary metagenome ERZ791906 (study PRJEB30046, sample SAMN00792096) | human gut metagenome | study: EMG produced TPA metagenomics assembly of the A metagenome-wide association study of gut microbiota in type 2...
AGGAAAACAGGGCTGTGATTGCGTGGCGTGGAGCCGCAAGCGCAGGACTGGTTTCGCCAGCAGACAGGGCGTATATGAAAGCCCCCGTCCCTCGTCCCACGCCGGACTTCGGGACAAAATATCCCGAACCTGTGGACACACTAACTAAAAAGCAGACGGATTTTCTTTTCAAAATTGAAATGGGCGGGAAGCCATTTTAGGGCTTTCCCGCCTTGATTGCCCATTAGCAAAGACGGGCGGGACTGTCAACGGCGGCACATTTATGCGCCGTTCATCTTGACCGTTGACTGGCTCGACTGGCTTTGCTATCTCCCCAACAAGCTATTGTTTGTTGTTTTCCCAATTATCTAAACGGGCTTGCATAGTTTCTCGCCATTCTTCACTTGGACAAGCAGTAATCAATTTTCGATACTCTTCACTTGATGGTGCTTCTATCAAATAAGACTCTACCAATTTTAGCAAATCCCACTCTACTCCATACATTCCACCTTCGGGGAAAATGTCAATCAATACGCCTACTTCTTCTCTTGTCAATGGCGTTTTTACATTGAAGAGCAATTCGTCATACATGTTGATGGTTTCTTCTGTAGGGTCATCTTTCGCTGCGTCTGGCATTTGACCGAGAAGTTTCAATTTTATAATTGCCTCCTGCACCTTTACTCCCTCCAATTTCTCGTTCTCTATTTTCTCCCCCGCTGCGGGTTTGGATTTTTCAGCAAGTCCGACTTCTCCGAAATCTTTTTGAGCCATTTCTTTTCTTCCTCGGACAGCTTCTTCAAGTTCAATTTGAGCCGCTTACAGATAAACGCCAGCGACACTTGCTCCGGGTCGCTGCCCTCTTTGGCGGTTTCCTCGGCGGTCTGCAAAAAATCTTCCAGCGGGTTGTCCTCCGGGACGCTGAAAAAATCGTCCTTATGTGCTTCTCGCAGGTCAAGAGCTATCTTGTTTATGTCCTGCTGTATCACATAGCGGCAAAAGCTGTCATCGTCAATATGGGCGGTGACAAGCTGCCGTAGCTGCGGGTCGGTCAAGCCGGGATTGTACTGCTTCATAATGGTTGCGCTCACAGCGTCCACAATAGCGTTTGCACTCTGCACCTGTTTGCCAGCGATACCGTTTACATAGATTTCAAGGTCAGCCATGAGCCGAGGAAAATCCGGGTGCGCCGCCAGCTCACACAAGAGGGAATTGTCCACCCGCCCGCTTTTCAATAGTTCAATCATATCATCACTCAAACACAGGTCTGCAAGATCGGCGTTTGGGTGATTTTTTGTTTGGGACAGCCCCAGCAGATAATCGGCGGTTACGCCGTAAAACTTCGCCAGCTTGATAAGGGCATAGTGGCTGATGTCCTTGAAATCCTCCGCTTCATAACTGCCCAACGCAGACTTGGAGAGGTGCGTCTGCTCCGCAAGCTGTTCCAGCGTCAGCCCACGCTCCACACGCAGGTCTTTCAATCGTTCTTGTATGGAAAGTTCCATGCTCTCCCTCCTTGTCTGCTTGATAAACTGAAAGTTGTAGATTAGTCCCACACGATTTCCAAACAATTAAAGTTTTCTGGAATTGGTGGTACACACGAATAAATATTTAATTCAGATGCCTTTATTGTAATTACTCCGTCAGAGCATAGCCATTCGCAATTTACTAATTTTTCTAATTCCGTAGGCAAAATGGTTGTGCAAATCACGATTGAATCTCCTGCAAGAACTAATTCTTCTGCCCCATTGTTTTCTACGATTTCTGTATCATCGTGCAGAGCAACACGCACCCACGCTATGTTAGGCATTAACTCAATCTTTTGTAGCATATCCCATATTTCAGAAAGAGTCGGTCGCCCAAATTCCCATTGGTTCGGAGCAATGGAGTCCTCTTCTGTATTTCCATTGAAAAATTCATCGAGCGTTAGTAATGGAAAACGTTCTTCATTTTCTTCCAATATTTTTTTGAATGTACCCAACTCTATCATAATCACAATTCTCCTTTCAAATTTCGATTTCCTGTTCCGTTTCTTCCATTTTACCACAATTCCGAGAGCGTGGAAATAGAGAGTTTTCCGGGGTGATTTCCGACCTTATGGATATACGGGGCGGGCGGTCTTTTAGGTGTAGACTTAGGGTAGTTCATCGATGAGCTGCACCTTAAAAAATGAATGACCGTCCGAAAAGGAATACCCCGGCAGGGGAAGCACCGCAACGAGCCACTTCGGGACAAAATGTCCCGAAGTCCGGGGAGCGTGCCAACGCTGGAACACGCCGCAGGAATGGGGCAGGAAGCCTTTTCGGGGAGAACGGCAAAGGAAAAATGGAGGGAACACATGAGAGAGAACCCATATAAACGACTGCCGCCCATAGAACGCAGGCAGGACGGTTCCCTTTACCGCATGACACCGGCACAGAGGAAACAGGCAAACGCCCTGATCCGCCGGGAGTGCTGCTGTTATGAGGACGGGAACTGTATGCTCCTTGACGATGGGGACACCCACACCTGCCCCCAGACCATTTCTTTCTCGGTCTGCTGTAAGTGGTTCCGCTGGTCGGTATTGCCGCAAATCGGGACGCTGGAAGCAGAGATTTTCCGGGATAAGGAGCTAAAACGCTGTGCGGTCTGCGGCAGAGTGTTCGTCCCAAAGTCCAACCGGGCGAAATACTGTCCCGACTGTGCCGCCAGAGTTCACAGGCGGCAGAAAACAGAAAGTGAACGGAAAAGGAGGTCTTGTGTGGACAGTTAGGGGCTGAAAAGTCCTTGATTTACAAGGCTTTGCAAGCACAGAACAGGGGCAGGCAATAGAAACTATCATCTGCCCCCGGAAACGGGCTTCTAACCGTCCACAAAACACGATATGACAAACACCATTTATATCCACCAGCCGGAAAAAGCGGTCAGCTTTACCCGGCTCCCCAATTTCCTTTTTGAAGCCCCCACATTCATGCTCTTGTCCAACGAAGCAAAGGTACTGTATGCCTTTATCCTACGCCGGACAGACCTGTCCCGGAAAAACGGCTGGGCAGACGAATACGGGCGGATTTACCTCTACTATCCCATCAACGAGGTAGTGGAGCTGCTCCACTGCGGGCGGCAGAAAGCGGTCAACACCCTGCGGGAGTTGCAATACGCCGGACTGGTAGAGATTCAGAAGCAGGGTTGTGGAAAACCCAACCGCATTTACCCAAAATCCTACGAAGCGGTTCCAAACACCGACTTCAAGAAATCCGGTTATGGAACGCCGGAGGACTGAAAACCGCACTCCACAAGTACGATAATCAATCCTCTTGAAGTACGAAAACCGGACGGTATATAGAAATACAGAGATTAAAACGATTTTATTTATATCTTATCCATTCCTATCCGATCCGAGATATTTTCTGCGGGATTTTCCTGTGGAAAAGTCCCGGAAAGGAATGGAATGGGGAAAGGAGTTTCATGGCACAACACACAATTTTGCGATTTGAAAAGCACAAAGGCAATCCGGCAAGACCACTGGAAGCCCATCACGAACGGCAAAAGGAACAGTACGCCAGCAATCCCGACATTGACACCAGCCGGAGTAAATACAACTTCCATATCGTCAAGCCGGAGAGCCGCTATTACCATTTCATACAGAGCCGCATTGAACAAGCCGGATGCCGCACCCGCAAGGATAGCACACGCTTTGTGGATACGCTGATAACCGCCAGCCCGGAGTTTTTCAAGAAAAAATCCCCAAAGGAGATACAGGCATTTTTCCAGAGGGCGGCTGATTTCTTAATCGGGCGGGTAGGGAAAGAAAATATCGTGTCGGCGGTGGTACACATGGACGAGAAAACGCCCCACCTGCATTTGACCTTTGTTCCGCTGACAAAGGACAACCGCCTGTGTGCAAAGGAGATTATCGGCAACCGGGCAAACCTGACGAAGTGGCAGGACGATTTTCACGCCTATATGGTGGAGAAATATCCCGACTTGGAGCGTGGGGAAAGTGCCAGCAAGACAGGCCGGAAGCATATCCCCACCCGGCTTTTCAAACAGGCGGTTTCCCTCTCCAAACAGGCCAGAGCCATTGAAGCCGCCCTTGACGGCATTAACCCGCTGAACGCCGGAAAGAAAAAAGAGGAAGCCCTCTCCCTGCTGAAAAAGTGGTTTCCGCAGATGGAGAACTTCTCCGGGCAGCTCAAAAAATACAAGGTCACGATAAACGACCTTTTGGCAGAAAATGAACAGTTGGAAGCCAGAGCCAAAGCCAGCGAAAAAGGCAAGATGAAAGATACGATGGAACGGGCAAAGCTGGAAAGCGAACTGAAAGACATTCAGCGGCTGGTAGACCGTATCCCGCCGGAGGTGCTGGCAGAACTGAAACGGCAGCAGCGGCACACAAGGGAACGGTGATCGATGACAGAAAACATTTCACGCCGCAGCATGGCGGCACTGCACTTTGAAAATTAAATATGGAGGTACTATGGAGCATATCAGATACAAGAAAGAAACCGAAGTCGTGACTTTTCAGGGAAAGGAAATCACGCTGGAAAATCTCTCCCCGGTGTTCACGCCGGAGCAGGAAGCAGCAAAACGCCGGGAGCTGGAACAGCAGCTTTATGAGGTGTTCCGCAAATATGCCGACAAACGGCAGAGTGAGGAAGCCGGAGCATAAGATTTTCCGAAGCCATCGTTGATTTGCGGGGCTGCTGACGGTATAATAAAGGTGTCAGCAGCTCCGTTTCTTTTTTAAGAAAAGGAGCGACAATATGAATAATCGAATAGACGCAATCTATGCAAGGCAATCGGTAGACAAAAAGGACAGCATTTCCATTGAAAGCCAGATTGAGTTTTGCAAATACGAATTGAAAGGCGGGAACTGCAAAGAGTACAAGGACAAAGGGTATTCCGGGAAAAATACGGAGCGTCCACAATTCCAACAGCTTATGCGGGATATTGAAAGCGGCCTTGTGCGGAAAGTGGTGGTTTACAAGCTCGACCGCATCAGCCGTTCCATTCTCGACTTTGCGAAGATGATGGACTTCTTCCAAAAGTACGAAGTGGAGTTTGTGTCCTCTACGGAAAAGTTTGATACCTCCACCCCGATGGGGCGGGCGATGCTGAATATCTGTATCGTGTTCGCCCAGCTTGAACGGGAAACGATACAGAAGCGGGTGCAGGACGCATGGTACTCCCGCTGTCAGCGGGGCTTCAAAATGGGCGGCAAAACGCCCTACGGGTTTCGGACAGAGCCTTATGTGATGGACGGGGTGCGCACAAAGAAGCTGGTAATAGAGCCAACCGAAGCGGCCTTTGTCCGGCAGATGTATGAGATGTACGCTGACCCGCAGGTATCGCTGCATGACATTACAAAGAAGCTGACGGCGGACGGTATGCGTACTTATCATGGCAGGCCGCTGTCAAGGGCTACTTTGAGCGTTATTCTCCGCAACCCGATTTATGTCATGGCTGACCTCGACATATACGAGTTTTACAAAAGCCAGGGGACGGATATTTGCAATGACGCCACCGACTTTGCCGGGACAAACGGCTGCTATTACTATCAGGGCAAGGGGAATACAGAGGACAAGCACAAGCACCTGCAAGGACAGACGCTGGTACTGGCTCCACATGAGGGGTTTATCCCATCGGAGCTGTGGCTGAAATGCCGGAAGAAGCTGCTTGCCAGCCACACTTACCAGCCCGCAAGGAAAGCCCGGAACACATGGATGGCGGGAAAAATCAAATGCGGGAAATGCGGCTATGCGCTCATGTCGGCGCACTCCAACGGTATTCTTTACCTGCGCTGCACCGTCCATGCGGACAGCAAGGCGTGTCCCGGCTGCGGGTGCGTGAAGCTGCACGAACTGGAAGCGGTGGTCTATGGGGCTATGGTGAAGAAGCTGAAAGATTTTAAGACGCTGACAGGCCGGAAAAAAGCGGCGAAAATCTCCCCGAAGCTGGCGGCAAAGCGGCTGGAACTGGCGCAGGTGGAAAGCGAGATTGAAAAGCTGCTTGACACGCTGACGGGCGCAAGCCCTGTTTTGCTCTCCTATGCCAACAGCAAAATTGAGGAGCTGGACGCAAGGCGGCAGTCCATTGCCAATGAGATTGCAAAACTCTCTGCGGACGCTGTGCCGATGGAGAAGATGGAAAGCATTTCCGGGTATCTGGATGACTGGGAGAATGTCAGCTTTGAGGACAAGAGGCAGGTGGTGGATGCACTGATAACGGTCATCCGGGCAACAAATGAAAAGGTAGAAATTGAATGGAAAATCTGACGGGTTAATCCCCACCGTACCTATCCTTTTTGTGCTCTTGTCTATAATAGTGAATGTATATTTCCGGTTCTTCAGGTAAGATATATCAGCGTGAATGATAATTACGATTCTGCTAACAGCTTTGGTTCAACCGGAGGTATGAGTGTTGCACTGAAAAATCTTGTGAATGCATTGTATTGTAAGGATGCATCAAAAAAGGTAAGAGCCGCTAAGGCAGTGTTGGCTAAGCAGGGAAAGTACATTGCTGCATTTGCTCCTTTTGGATACCAGAAAAGTGAAGATGATAAGCATATGTTAGTGCCTGACCCAGTAACAGCACCTGTTGTCCAGCTGATATTTGAACTGGCTATTAAAGGCATGAAATACACCGAGATTGCAAATTATCTGAATAATAATGGATATGATAGCATATTTGAGTATTACCAAAAGATTGGAGTTAAGAGATGTTATGAAAGGGATATTGGTGAGCACATGTGGAGTGCCAGTACAGTAATGGAGATTTTATATAATGAAGTCTATATTGGTTCTGTAATCAATAACAAGACGGCTGATAATATTGATACCGGTCATCAGGTTGTGCAGAGAGATAAAGAGGACTGGATAATTGTTGAAAACTGTCATGAACCATTAGTTTCTGTGGAAGACTTCAAGCTTGCTCACAAGATGATAGCAAGACGAGAAGTGACGAAGAGAAAACCAAATGGAAAGTGGCGTAAATCGTATATTCGCTGTGGAATATGTGGTAAGGGACTTTATAAATACGGAAATAAATCCTCATACAGATGCCACAACGGTCATGTGTCACGTATTAGAGGTGAAGAACTTGAGGCGACACTTCTAGACATTGCTAGAAATATGGCATTGGCTCAGTTGCAGGAATTTGAGTTGAAAACTGATGGCGGTAATTGTCCAGATAATCTTGAAAGGGAAATCGAATCACTTAAAAAGTCAAAGGCACACTATGCAAAGCTAAAGTTTGAGATATACGATGATTATACAAAAACAAATATCACTCGTGATCAGATGGCAAAAAAGACTGCAGAAGTTAAGCAGAAAATCGCAGAGATAGAAAGTCTGATTACAGAGAAGCAGGAAACACTTGATATGCAAAAGGATCTCTTTCTTGATGCAAAGCAGGAACAGCTAACAAAGCTTAGTAAGTTGGATGAGTTTGATGAAGAAGTAATCAGATATCTCATTGATTATGTGTTGGTGTATGATAATGAGCATATTGAAATCAGATGGAACTTTGATGACTTTCAGGCTGGATGATGGTATAATCAGTAGTAATAGCGAGAAAACAAAATTATAAAGAAGTAACATGGGGAATCTTGCTAAAGGTTCCCCATTGATAAAAAAAATTAATTTTTTTTTGTTTCTTACTTGACACGAGCAGAGGTTCAACGGGTGATTATTCGGGAAAATCAGGAGATTGAGCTTACGTATACGGAGTTTGAGATTTTCAAGCTTCTTGCAAAGCATCCGGGAATAGTGTTCAGCAAGGAACGGATTTATGACATTGTGTGGAAAGAATCATATTCCGGTGATTACAACATCGTCATGAGCCATATCCGTAATATTCGGGAGAAGATAGAGGATAACCCAAGCAAGCCAACCTATATACAGACTGTTTGGGGAGTCGGCTATCGGTTCAATAAAAATTTAACTCCCCTTTCGAAATGGTGTGTCTGAATGAAAAACATGTATAATTCTGCATTTTTGATGTATAAATCTACATTAAGGTTAATTTAAAAACGAATTTGTTTGAAATTTCACCAAATCAATGGAGGTGTTTGATTATGAAAAAAAGAATAATTGCAGTAATTGTAATTTTAGCTGTATTAGTAGCTCTATTCTTTATTGGCACAGGTTTTCAAAAAAGAATGGATGTCGTATTAGTTGATTACTCTGTATCAGAGGATGGAACGGAGATCACGCTTGATGTAGGAATTCCAACATCTACAGGATATATCAGAGGATTTAAAGACAATGGAAGTGGAGTAAAACCACATTATCTTACATTTTTTTCGACATTTGGTGGAATAAACAGTCCGATTGGAGCAGAGCATAGCTTCCAATTAGAGCTTACTTCGGATGATACAGAAATTTATTTTAACAGACCGGAGGGAGGTTACGAGTTGATTTTAGTGAAAGATGAAGAAACAGGTCAATGGCTCAGACCAAGTGGAATAGGTGAAGAAAATAACACTATTTTTGAAGCAACCATTCTTGAAATTCGTGATAATTATTTTTTAGTAGAACCAGTAGAGGGTAGTCAAGAATTAAACAATGCAGATCTGATTACAGTACCAATGAAAAACATAGGTACTGCTCCACAACCAAATGTTGGTGACATTATTGAAATAGCATATAACGGAGAAATTGCAGAAAGTTATCCAGCACAGATAACAGAGGTTTACGGTATCAAAGTTGTCAAAGAAGCAGAACAATGGGATTTAATTCCTATGGTCATGGTAAATGGCGAGTTATATATTGACACAGGTCATGAAAGTACAGTAGAAGCCCGTTGTGGTGTTATGGATGGAGAGATTACGTCAGAAGTAGACGGAAGTGAAAAGCCAACAAAAGACAATCAATCTAACTTTGGTACAGGCTATGGATATCAATATGGTTCACAAGAAGGCATAATCGAGATTAATATGAATGAAAAATGGTGGGTTTTTGCAACAGAAAAAGTCCTGGCCAGTAGTGAACTTATGATAGACCCAGTTGCAGTAGTAAGTATTCATAATGTTTTCACAGGAGAAAATGCGAACATCACTGAAAATGAGGATATCAGAACTATATCTAATATATTATGTGGTGATGCATGGAATACAGAAGGTACAACTGATTGTTTAAGCAACATTGAAATTACAATCAACGAAGAAACATACAAATATCATTCCGATTGTGGTACATTCAACGATAATGTAAATCAGAACTATTTATCACTGGATGACGAAAGGAAAGCTGTGGTAAATGCCATTTTTTCAGAGTATATATCACTCACAGCCACAGAAGTTCCAGCAGAATAAATTTTACAAAGGCTACCCGGTCAAAAAAATTGGATAGCTTTTATTATGTTTTAAACCTAAACTCAATTTCAATCCAGTCAGCAAAACTAATCTTTATCATATCCAAGCAAATCAATAGCTCAAATTGCATTAACTTCTTAAAATGTATAAATAACAGGATAGTTTGGGTTAAGTAATATCAGAAACACTTTTCCGAAAAGGGAGAAATTTAATAGCATAGAAACAGACAATTAAGAAACAAAAACAATGGCAGACGCTAAAACAGAAAAACAGAAAGTACAGGAAATAACGGAGAAGTTGGAGTAGGGTATCAAGGAACTTTTTGAAAGCGAGAAGTACAAGATTTATCTGAATACCATGTCAAAATTTCATAATTACAGCTTTAACAACACAATGTTAATTGCAATGCAAAAGCCTGACGCTACGTTAGTGGTCGGATTCAAGGAATATACTTTGCCGAATAAACAGGGGGGACGATAATGCAGGATGTTATGAATGTTAATCAGAAAGAATATAAAATTGTGAAGTTATTAGGACATGGAAAAGGTGGTTATTCCTATTTGGCAGAACGGGAAGGTAAATTTTATGTGTTAAAACAGATACACCATGAGCCATGTGAATATTACTCATTTGGCAATAAAATCGAAGCAGAACAAAATGATTATAACAGACTGTTGCAGACAGGAATCAGAATTCCAAGAATGTTAGACATTGATGTAGCAAATGAAAGAATATTAAAAGAGTATATTGACTATGAATGTAACAATTACATGGATGAATGGAATTTTGAAAATTGGGGGATTAAGTACTGGTCTAAGACAACGGAATTTATTGATTATATGGAGCAGCATTAGTTATGTAACTCAAGATTTTGTTCAATCCAAATCTCTTATAATCCTCAAAACTTGTTGATTTTACACGAAAAAAACTATACTATAGATAGTACCTATTATTAGAGTCAGAGCGTAGAGCAGAAAAAGATACGAGGAAGTAATGATGAGAACAGAAGATAAAACAAGAATGACAGAGGGAAGCATTTCCAGAAAAATTATTTTATTTGCGATTCCGCTGTTTCTTGGAAATTTGTTTCAGCAATTGTATAACACGGCAGATTCACTGATCGTAGGAAATTATCTCGGCAGCAATGCGTTGGCGGCAGTCAGCTCATCCGGGAATCTGATTTTTCTGATGGTTGGATTTATCAATGGCATCGCAATGGGTGCAGGTGTTGTAATTGCCAGATATTATGGAGCGAAAGACAGGGCAAATCTGGAGAAATCAATCCACACAACGGTTGCGTTTGGAATTGCAGCAGGAATTGCATTGACAGTGATCGGCATGCTTTTAGCACCGAAGATCCTGGTGTTGATGGGAACACCCGCAGAGGTGCTTCCGGAATCTATCACCTATTTCCGCACTTATTTTGCAGGCTCTATCGGAGTGATCATGTACAATATTTTTGTAGGGATTTTGCAGTCGGTTGGAGACAGCAGACATCCGCTGATTTATCTGATCATTTCTTCCTGTATCAATGTGGTGCTGGATATTTTCTTTATTTCAGGATTGGGGATGGGAGTCGGTGCAGCCGCTTTGGCAACAGCGATTTCCCAATTTGTAAGTGCATTCTTATGTCTGATCCATCTTCTGAGAGCAAAAGAAGAATATAGGCTTCAGTTAAATAAAATCCGTTTTGACAGCCAGATGCTGTGGCAGATCATACAAAACGGTGTGCCGTCCGGTTTTCAGAATTCTGTGATCGCCATTGCGAATGTTTTTGTGCAGACAAATATCAATGCATTTGGGAAAATGGCGATGGCGGGATGTGGATCTTATTCCAAAATCGAAGGATTTGCGTTTCTGCCGGTGACCTGTTTTACGATGGCGCTGACCACTTTTGTCAGCCAGAACCTTGGTGCAAAGCAGTATGACCGTGCAAAAAAAGGAGCGAGATTTGGCGTTCTCTGTTCGATTATCATTGCAGAATTGATCGGAGTTGTGATTTATACAGCCGCACCGGTGCTTATTGCAGCCTTTAACAGTGAACCGGATGTAGTACATTATGGAGTTATGCAGTCGAGAACCATTGCATTGTTCTATTTTCTGCTGGCTTTTTCCCACTGCATCGCTGCGGTGCTTCGTGGTTCGGGAAATGCATCGGTTCCAATGATCGTCATGCTGTGTGTATGGTGTCTGTTCCGTGTAAGCTATATCACGGTTACGGTTCATTTTATCCCGGATATCCGCGTGATCTTCTGGGCGTATCCATTGACCTGGAGTATTAGTTCGGTCATTTTCCTTGCTTTATTTTTGCGTGGAAAATGGGTGTATGGGTTTGAAAAGAGAAAATAAGCAGCATATCCGGCGTAGGGGAAAAGCTTGACAATTTCAGCTTTACGTCTAAAATAATATCATATGAATTTGAATGAGACTGATGCATAAAAGAATGTATCAGTCTTATCTTATGCAGAGGAGAACCGGAATTTATGAAAAAAAGTGGAACCATGAAAAAAATGCTCACCTATTATAAACCTTACATGCGTGTGTTCTGGACAGACATGTTTTTTGCAACGCTCTCTGCGGCGGTTGCCCTGATCATTCCGCTGGTCGTGCGGTATGTGACCTACAATCTTGTGTACCGTGAGCCGGCAGAAATTTTGCATCAGGCAGCTTACATTGCCATTGGACTGTTTGCGCTGGTGGCGGTTGACTGTTACAGCAAATTCTACATTTGTAATTACGGACATGTGATGGGAGCGAAAATCGAGTATGACATGCGTGCGGAAATTTTCGCACATTACCAGAAACTGTCCTTTTCCTTTTATGATGACCAGAAAGTCGGACAGCTGATGAGCCGTATCACAACCGATCTTTTTGATATCAGCGAACTGATGCATCATGGACCTGAGAACATCATTCTGTCCGTGATCAAAATTGCCGGAGCACTGATCATTCTTGTGAACATCAACCCAATGCTCGCAGTTGCAGCCTTTGCAATTCTGCCGTTCATGCTGATCTATGCATTTGTCCTGAATAAAAAAATGCGTCTCGCATTCAAACAGAACCGTGTAAAAATCGCAGACATCAATGCGCAGATCGAGGATAACTTATCCGGTATCCGGGTGGTAAAATCTTTTGCCAATGAAGAGATTGAAAACCGCAAGTTTAAACAAGGCAATGACGGTTTCCTTGCAGCCAAGAAAAACAGCTATTTTTACATGGGAAGTTATCAGGCAGGGCTTGGAGCGTTTACGACACTCATTCAGGTCAGTGTGATCCTGACAGGTACGGTGCTGATCGCAAAAGGCAGTGTGGATGTCAGCGACCTTGTCACATTTATGCTCTATATCAGTGTGTTTACGGATCCTGTCCGCACCCTCATTGATTTCACAGAGCAGTTCCAGAACGGTTATACCGGGTTTGAGCGTTTTCAGGAGATCCTCGCCATCTGTCCGGATATCGAGGACAAAAAAGATGCAGTGGAACTTAAGGATGTAAAGGGAGATATTACTTTTGAAAATGTTTCATTCCAGTATGAGGAAAACACGGAAAAAGTGTTGAATCATATCAGTTTAAATGTTCCGGCGGGGGCTTACATGGCATTAGTCGGTTCCTCCGGCGCAGGAAAAAGTACGCTCTGTTCCCTCATTCCACGTTTCTATGACGTGACGGGCGGCGCAGTAAAAATCGATGGAAAAGATGTCCGTGATCTCACCTTAAAGAGTCTGCGCGACCACATCGGCATTGTGCAGCAGGATGTGTATCTTTTTGTTGGAACTGTTTTTGATAATATCCGTTACGGAAAACCGGATGCGACAAGAGAGGAAGTCATCGAGGCAGCAAAAAACGCCAATGCGCATGAGTTTATCATGTCACTTCCAAACGGTTATGATACGGACATCGGACAGCGCGGGATCAAGCTTTCCGGCGGACAGAAGCAGCGATTGTCCATCGCAAGGGTTTTCCTTAAAAATCCACCGATCCTTATTTTTGATGAGGCAACCTCCGCACTTGACAATGAGAGTGAAAAAGTAGTACAGGATTCATTGGAGAAGCTTGCAAAAAACCGTACCACATTTGTAATTGCACACAGGCTTTCCACCATCAAAAACGCAGAGAAGATCATTGTTTTATCTGAGGATGGTATCGAAGAATCAGGAACACATGAAGAACTGATAGCCAGGAAGGGAACTTACGAAAAGCTTTACAATATGCAGTTCCACAAATAAAATGAAAGCAGCAGAAAAAGAGGAGAATTGATATGCCGGAACGTATCCGTAAAAAAAAGAAAATGTCATCGTTTGAGATGATCGCATTTGGATTTGCAGGTGTGATATTACTTGGAGCAATTATTTTAATGCTTCCGATCTCATCTTCTGCCGGAGTTGTGACACCGTTTGATAAGACTTTATTTACTGCGACATCAGCTGTCTGCGTGACAGGACTTGTGGTCGTGGATACAGGAAGCTACTGGTCAGCGTTTGGCCAGGCAGTGATCTTACTTCTGATCCAGACCGGTGGATTGGGAGTCATCACTGTGGTTGCATCTTTTTCAATGGTATCGGGGAGAAAGATCTCGTTAATGCAGCGGAGCACGATGCAGGATGCAATTTCAGCACCGAAGGTAGGTGGAATTGTCCGGCTTACGAAATTTATTCTACAGGGAACATTTCTGATCGAATTGGTCGGTGCCATTCTCATGCTTCCTGTATTTTGCAGGGATTATGGATGGAAAGGAATCTGGATGTCAGTCTTCCATTCGGTATCGGCTTTTTGCAATGCAGGTTTTGACATACTTGGAACGACGGAACAGACATTTCCATCTCTGACAGGATATATTGCCAATCCATTGATCAATCTTGTGATCATGCTTTTGATCGTGATCGGTGGCATCGGATTTCTGACATGGGATGATTTTTGCACAAACAAATGGAACTTGAAACGTTACCGTCTGCAGAGTAAGATTATCCTCGTTACCACCGCTGTTTTGATCTTACTACCGGCTGTTTTTTTCTTTCTGATTGATTTTACCGGATTTTCTGTAGGAAAAAGAATACTGGCATCTCTTTTCCAGTCGGTAACTCTTCGGACGGCAGGTTTTAATACGGCAGATCTTGGAGCAATGAGTGATTCTTCCAAAGCAATCATGATTTTGATGATGCTGATCGGTGGATCTCCCGGATCGACGGCGGGAGGTATGAAGACAACAACGATCGCAGTGTTGATACTGAATGCGTTTGCGACATTCGGAAGAGAACCGGAGACAGAGGTTTTTGGAAGAAGATTCGATAATACAGTGGTAAAAAATGCGGCAACGATCGCTATTTTGTATTTCTTCCTGTTTTTCGCAGGAGGAATCGCAATCAGTCAGATAGAACATGTTGCATTGTCGGATTGCCTTTTTGAAACAGCATCTGCAGTGGGCACGGCAGGACTTACATTAGGGATCACAACGGAGCTTGGACTGGTATCACATCTGATATTGGTTGTTTTGATGTATCTTGGAAGAGTTGGCGGACTGACACTTATATATGCTGCAATTTCAGTAAAAATCCAGAGCGGGGCAAAAAGACCGCTTGATAAAATAACTGTTGGATAAAGGAGAAAATTATAATGAAAAATATTTTGCTTATCGGACTCGGAAGATTTGGAAAGCATGTTGCATACCAGTTGAATGAGCTTGGACATGAAGTGATGGCTGTGGATGAGAATGAAAATCTTGTCAATGAAATTCTTCCGTATGTTACAGACGCACAGATCGGTGACAGTACCAATGAGAATTTTCTGGAGTCGCTTGGAATCAAAAATTATGATATTTGTTTTGTGACGATCGGAGGCAATTTCCAGAATTCCCTGGAGACAACTTCTCTTTTGAAAGAACTTGGCGCTAAAATGGTCATATCGCGTGCAGAGCGGGATGTACAGGCAAAGTTCCTGCTTCGCAACGGAGCAGACGAGGTCATTTATCCGGAAAAACAGATCGCCAACTGGGCAGCGATCCGCTATACGGCAGATCATATCCATGATTATATCGAAGTGGATGATTCTCATGCTATTTTTGAGGTGGAGGTGCCGGGAGGCTGGATCGGAAAAACGATCGGTGAACTGGATATCCGTAAAAAGTACAGCATCAGTATTCTGGCAATCAAAACAGACGGAAAGATGAATATGGCGATTGGCCCGGATATGGAATTAAGCAGTGAAGATACCCTTTTGGTTCTCGGTACATACAAGGATATGCAGAAGTGTTTTCGGATATAATGGATAAAAATAAACAGGGTATAAAATAATTATTAAAAATTGCACAAAATTTGCATTTTGTAAAATAATCGAGTAAAATAGGAATGTTCGGGCAGAAAGTGTGATCCGGACAGACAAAGATAATACAATGTAACCATGATAATCTGCATTCTGCATATTATCAAGACATAAAAAGGAGTGGATTTATTATGACAAAAATTGATATTATTTCCGGTTTCTTAGGAGCAGGAAAAACCACATTTATTAAAAAAATGATCGATGAGGTATTTAAGGGCGAGAAGATCGTTCTGATCGAGAATGAGTTTGGTGAAGTCGGAATCGATGGCGGTTTCTTAAAAGATGCAGGAATCCAGATCACCGAGATGAATTCCGGCTGTATCTGCTGCTCATTAGTAGGTGATTTCGGAAAGAATCTTCACGAAGTGATTGACAAATATCATCCGGACCGCATTCTGATCGAGCCATCCGGTGTCGGTAAGTTATCCGATGTTATGAAGTCTGTGATCGATATCGAGAAAGAGGAAGACGTTAAATTAAACGGACTCGTAACTGTCGTAAATGCTTTAAAAGCGAGCAAGCAGATGAAAGCATTCGGTGAATTTTTTAATAATCAGATTGAATATGCTACAGTTGTTGTACTGAGCAGAAGCCAGAATGCAACACCTGAGCAGTTAGAACTTTGTGTAAAACAGATCCAGTCACTGAATCCTAAGGCTGCAATCATCACAACAGCATGGGATGCAATCAAAGGCGAGCAGATCTTAAAAGTGATCGAGGGAGCAGATTCTCTTGAGATGAAACTGATGGCTGAGCAGCATGCCAAAGAAGAGGCAGAGGAGCATGAGCATGAACATCACCATCATGACCACGATCATGAAGACCACGATCATGAGCATGATCACGAACATCATCATGAACATGACGAGAACTGCACCTGCGGATGCCACGATCACGAAGAACATGAGCATGATCACGACCATGAGCACCATCATGAACATGACGAAAACTGCACCTGCGGATGCCATGACCATGAGCATCATCATCACCATCATGCAGATGAAGTGTTTACAAGCTGGGGCAAAGAGACGCCTCACAAATTCACGAAGGAAAAGATCGAGGATGTATTAAAGACTCTCTGCGAGACAGATGATTACGGAACAATCCTCCGTGCCAAGGGAATGGTAGAAGATGAGAATGGCACATGGATTTATTTTGACATGGTTCCGGGTGAATATGAGCTTCGTGACGGCGAGCCTGACTATACAGGAAGACTTTGTGTGATCGGCTGCAACATTGACGAACACAGATTAGAAGAGTTATTCGGAATTTAATAAGGGAGAATATATATGAACGAAATACCAGTATATTTATTTACCGGTTTTATGGACAGTGGAAAGACCTCCCTCATCAAAGACACCTTATTTGAGCAGGGCTTTGCAAAAGAGGGAAAAAGCCTTGTCATCTGCTGTGAAGACGGCGATGCAGAGTTTACGGATGAAGAACTTGAAAAAAATAATGTAAAACTTGTCATGGTAGACAGTGAGGCAGATTTTACAGAGGACTTTTTGAAAAAAGTAAATACCGAGTACCAGCCGGAGCAGGTATTCTTAGAGTACAACGGAACGTGGCAGATGGGAACACTCATGGATATGGAGCTTCCGAAGCATTGGATGATCGTGCAGCAGCTTGCCACAGTAGATGCAACGACATTCGATATGTATCTTGCAAATATGCGCACGATGATCATGGAACAGCTTTTTTCCGCAGATGTCGTGATCTTCAATCGCTGTGATGACAGCACAGACAAGGGAAAATACCGCAGAAATGTCAAGGCATTAAACCGGAAAGCACAGCTTGTCTATGAGCGTGCGGACGGAACACTTGATGAGAGACCGGAGGAACTGCCATTTGACATTACTGCGGATGAGATTGAAATTTCCGATGCAGATTACGCCATCTGGTATATGGATTGTCAGGAGAATCCGAAAAAATATGAGGGCAAAAAAGTTTCTTTCTTAGCACTTGTATACAATCCGGACAAACTGAAAAAAGGAATTATGGTTCCAGGACGTTTCGCAATGACCTGCTGTGTGGAGGATGTTACCTTTATCGGTTTCAAAACGAAATACGACAGGGAAGATGAAATACCTCACAAATCCTGGATCAATATCACAGCAGAAGTGCATGTGGAATTTGCAAAAGAGTACAAGGGAAAAGGACCTGTTCTTTATCCAATCTCAGTGACACCGGCAGAAAAACCGGAAGATGAACTTGTATACTTTTCATAAACATAAAAAAGGTGTTGACAAAGATACGTTAATGTATTAAAGTAACACCATAAAGAAAAACCGTTGAGAAAGAGTAGTAAGTAATCTGTTGATATTACAGAGAGCTGCAGGTGGTGGGATTGCAGTATGGATCATTTTACTGAATGGACTTTCGAGGGTGACCTGAACAACATACATAAAGCATACAGAGCCATGTATCAGCAGTAGGAGTCACCGGGAACCGAACCCGTTATCAATCAGGCGTGTATGATAGTACATGAGAGAGTGGACCGGATGGTCAAGATGAGTGGTACCGCGATAATAAGATTTTATTACCGTCTCAAGCAACAGCTTGAGACGGTTTTTTATGTAATAGGAAACTTCGTTTCCATTACATAAAAAACACTCCGTGAGGATCGCACTGCGGCGGATAAGAAACATGTCGCATATTGCGACCCGCCGCAGGCGGAGAATCTCGCAGGCGAGATTCTTTTTATACTTGCAAACAAAACCGCAATACATGATTCTTATAACTTTCAAAACGGATTTCTTTCAAAAAAACATTCTTAAAATTTGGAGGAAAAAATGATGAAGAGAAAAATGATGGCAGCAGTATTGACAATGGCAATGGCAGCAGCAATGATCGGTGGATGCGGAAACAGCACAGACACATCCAATGCAGGAAACAGCACGAACACAACAGAGAGCAGTGCAGACGCAGCCGATACCGCAAAGGACACTGCACAGAATACTGCAGACAAAACCGTGTACAAAGTTGGAATCGTACAGTATGTAGATGATGCATCCTTAAACCAGATTGAGAAAGCAATTGAAGCAGAGCTGGATGCAAAAGGAGCAGAACTTGGTGTGACATTTGATTATGCAGATTACACCTATAATGGTCAGGCAGATTCCTCTACCTTAAATCAGATCGCAGCAGATCTTGTGGCAGAGGGCGTCGATGTGATCATTCCGATCGCAACGCCGGCAGCAATGATCATGCAGAACGCAACGGAAGATAATCAGATCCCGGTTGTATTTTCCGCAGTATCAGATCCGGTCGGAGCAGGACTTGTAGCAAGTGCAGATGCTCCGGGTGCCAATATTACAGGAACATCCGATGCAATTGATGTGGCACAGATCATGGATTTCATTTTGGCAGCGGATCCGGATGCTGCAAAAATCGGATTTCTGTATGATAAGAGCCAGGATTCTTCCACAAGTGCTATTCAGGCGGCAAAAGATTACTGCGATGAACATGGGATTTCCTATGTAGAAAAAACAGGTACAACAACCGGTGAGATCCAGGCAGCAGCAGATTCCCTGGTGGCAGAAAAAGTAGACGCTATTTTTACACCACAGGACAACACTGTTATGACAGCAGAACTTGCGATTTTTGAAAAATTTGCAGACGCAGGTATCCCTCACTACACAAGTGCAGATTCCTTTGCTTTAAACGGAGCATTCTTAGGATACGGCGTCAACTATGAGACACTCGGAACAAAGACAGCAGACATGGTTGCAGACATTCTTGCAAACGGAGCAGATCCGGCCACAACACCGGTAGAAACATTAGACAGCGGTATCGTAACCGTAAATACAGAGATTGCAGAAAAAGTCGGAATCGATTATTCTATCTTTAAAGATATGTGTTCCGAATTGATCGAGACAGTAACAGCAGAGGAGTTTAATTAAGGTATGGGTTCCATTATTACATTATCAATTGTACAGAGTGCATTAGAACTTGGTTTTATCTATGCACTGGTCGCACTGGCATTATTTATATCCTTCAGTATTTTAAACATTGCGGATCTTTCGACCGATGGATGTTTTACATTGGGATGTGCCGTCTGTGCATCGGTGACACTTGCAGGTCATCCGATATTTGGATTATTTGCAGCGATGGCAGCTGGTGTCTGCTCCGGTTTTGTGACCGCTTTCTTACAGACAAAAATGGGGATTCAGTCCATTTTGGCGGGAATCATCGTAAATACCGGATTGTATACAATTAATATTGCAGTAATGGGATTCGCTTCCAACATGAACTTATTCAACTGTGAATCCGTTTTTACCTGGGCAAAAACAGCGATCGGTGGAACGTGGTATAAACTGATCGTGGCTGCACTGATCGTTATCATTGTAGGAGTGCTGATCTCTTTCTTTTTAAATACAAGGCTTGGACTTTCCATCCGCGCAACCGGAGATAATCCGGATATGGTAAGAGCTTCCAGCATTAATACAAGTGCCATGATCACGATCGGACTTTGTGTTGCCAATGCCCTGACCGGTCTCTCCGGCGGACTGCTTGCGCAGTATCAGAAATCCTGTGATATCAATCTTGGAACCGGAATGGTAACAATCGCACTCGCCAGCCTGATCATTGGGGAATCTATCATTGGAAAAGGCGGTATGTTACAGCGTGTGACCGGCGTTATTTTAGGAAGCTGCCTGTATCGTTTTATCGTGGCAGTTGCCCTGAGATTAAATGTACCGGCAGAGTGTTTAAAACTTGTTTCTGCAATCATTGTAGCCGTGGCGATCGCATTCCCATATCTGAAAAAGCAGATGAATTTTTACCGGCAGAAACGTGCCGCAAAGGCTCAGAACCAGATATACGTTCAGGAGATTATGAAAAATGACAGCGAAGGAGGAGAAAGATAATGGCAGAGAAGAACGCAATGCTTGTGATGCGCGATGTCAGCAAAACTTTTAATCCGGGAACTGTCAATGAAAAATGTGCATTAAAAAATCTGAATCTCACCTTAAAGCAGGGGGATTTTGCAACGATCGTAGGAAGCAACGGAGCCGGAAAATCAACGCTGTTTAATGCGATAACAGGAGCCTTTTTTGCAGACAAAGGACTGATCATGCTGGATGGTGAGGACATTACCTATCAGAAAGAGCATGTCCGCAGTAAAGTGATTGGTCATTTGTTTCAGGATCCATTGAAGGGAACCGCACCACATATGACGATCGAGGAGAATATGGCGCTTGCCTACCTGCGCACGACTACTTCAAAGAATGCCTATTTCAGCCGGATCAAGGCAGCGGACAAGAAAAAATTCAGAGAGCAGCTCGCACTGCTTGACATGGGGTTAGAAGACCGTATGAAGCAGCCGGTCGGACTTTTGTCCGGTGGACAGCGTCAGGCACTCACACTTTTGATGGCAACGATGGTGACTCCTAAGATTTTGCTGCTGGATGAGCATACCGCAGCTTTAGACCCTGCCACCGCAGAGAAAGTACTGAACCTCACAAAAAAGATAGTGTCAGAGCAGAACATCACCTGCCTTATGGTCACGCACAACATGCATCAGGCGCTTGAACTTGGAAACCGTACCCTCATGATGGATTCGGGAAATATTGTGCTGGATGTTTCCGGGGAAGAACGGGAAAAGATGTCAGTGGATGATCTGTTAGAGCAGTTTGCAGTCCGTGCCGGAAAGGCATTGGATAATGACAGAATTCTGTTTTCCAAAGTGGAGGCATAATAGTGGTGTAGTAAGAATAGAAGCTATAAATAATTAGTATGTTTCAATTATATGAAAAAGCAATAAAAGCTTGAGTGAAAAAGTAAATTCCGCACGTAAACTTAAATTCCATACGGAAGACT
>ERZ791906.1128-NODE-1128-length-21280-cov-7.457762_pt1 | contig 21280 bp, 23 predicted proteins | sample MGYA00510146_ERZ791906 | MGnify/ENA primary metagenome ERZ791906 (study PRJEB30046, sample SAMN00792096) | human gut metagenome | study: EMG produced TPA metagenomics assembly of the A metagenome-wide association study of gut microbiota in type 2...
CGGTATCCCGCCAGATTTCAGATGCTCTGGTAACTTGTTGCCGAGTAGTTCACTTTTGGCAGCAGTTTCCATAATGGAGCCGGGGCGCAGGAACGGATCATGATTGTCTTACGCCGGGTATCGAAAGCCTGAATCTGATCTACTGTCTGCTTTGCATCTGCGAGAAGTTTACGGGCATATTCTACAGTAAACCGACCAGTGTCGTTTAACTCAATCCTGTTTTTACCGCGGGAAAATAATGATACACCAAAACTTTCTTCCAGATGCTGCATGGAACGTGTGATAGATGGTGTTGAGATATGGAATTTCTCTGCAACACGGGACAGCGTTCCGAGCTCTGCGAAAGCCACAAATTGTTCCAGTTCGTACAGATCCAGCATACTCGTCCTCCGGATTTACATTTCATTTTATGAAAAGCAGATTGCGATATAAATAGTGTACATTTTCGGGAAGAAACTGTAAAGTAGAAATTGAAAAAGGATTTACCGTAATTAGAAATTATATAGTTACAGCAAGCAAAATGAACAATCACATTTCAGAAAATTGGAGGTAAAGATCATGGAATATGTTACTCTGAACAACGGAATCAAAATGCCGAAACTTGGATATGGTGTTTATCAGACACCGCCGGAAGATACAAAACGCTGCGTACTGGATGCAATCGAGGTAGGATACCGCAGCATCGACACCGCACAGGCTTATTATAACGAAGAAGGTGTAGGAGCAGCACTCAGTGAATGCGGTCTGCCAAGAGAAGAGTTTTTCCTGACAACCAAGGTGTGGAAGCCACTATGCGGGAGCATCTGGAAAGATCTCTGAGAAACCTGCAGACAGACTATGCAGATGTGTATTATCCCAGGTTGATGTTGATGTGATCGACAGAGCTAATAAAGAAACCCCACTTTCCGCGATCCAGAATATTTATTCCATGGTAGAGCGAGGCGCAGAAGAGGCGGTAATTCCATACTGCATGGAACACAACATAGAGCTTGTTCCGTTCTCCCCAACAGCAAGTGGTTTTCTTTCCGGAAAAGTGACTGTAAATTCTGATTTTTCCCACAGCGACGATGTCCGCAAATTCGTTCCACAGCTTCGCAAAGAAAATATCGAAGCAAACCAGCCGGTGCTTGCACTGCTTGAGGAATACGCAGAGAAAAAAGCTGCAACCAAAGCCCAGATCTCATTGAGCTGGATGCTGCATAAATATCCAAATGTAGTCCCGATCCCTGGGTCCAAGAACCAGGGAAGAATCCTCGAAAACCTCGGTTCCTGAAACGTAGAGCTGTCCGATGCAGAATTCCAGGCACTGGAAACAGCCCTTGATAAAATCCCTGTCCATGGACACAGAGGATTCTTCGAACAGCAGGGAAACAGCATGGCGAATTGGGGTAAGAAATAAATCCATTTATTCATAAAATTCAGTTCTTCTAAGTTGAGTATAAGGCCGCGCTGCTCTTATGGCAGATGCGGCTTTAAGCTCGATATCAACATATAAAATCTGTTCTTTATCATCTGCCTTTGCAAGTACATTTCCATTCGCATCAACAACGATCGATTCACCGGAAAAATCCATATCTCCCTCTGCACCGACACGATTGCACATGGCAATGATGGTACTGTTCTGAAATGCCTGTACACGAAGCTCCCATTCGAACATTTCTGAAGGTTCTGCTTTGGTATTTACGGTCGGAATCAAGATCAGATCTGCACCCTTTAAAGCTTCGGTTCGGATGCTTTCCGGATAGTGGCGGTCGAAGCAGACGACAATTCCTAGTTTTCCAAATTCTGTTTCAAAAACTTTGAATCCGTCATCAGACGGAGTATAGTAGTCCTGTTCAAAAAATTTATCAGCCTGAGCGATGTGTACCATTTTCTGAATTCCCAGAATTTTACCGTTTTTGTTGATCAGAATGCTTGCATCGTATGGGCGCTCATTTTCCAGAAGGTAGATATTCGGGACAGCCATGATCTGATTTTTCTGCATGTGTCGCAGAACCTTCTGATAATGTCTGAATCAAGGGGAATCTGATACTTTCTGACATCCTGCCCTGGATACTGCGGAAAAAATTCTGTAAGCTGTACTTCCGGAAACAAAACAAGATCCGCGCCGTGGCTGGCGGCTTCTTTCATTGCATTTAAGCTTTTTTCTATATTAGATTCTACACTGCCGGAATCCGACATCTGTATTAATGCTAGTCGCATGAGCTTGTCCTCCTTCATTTAATTCCAAGAAACTCCTTAATATACGGCAGTGCCGCGCCAATCGTGATATTGTGCTTCGGCATCTTGCTGATATGCAGGAAATCCTGGCTTTCCGGGAATGGAGTCATGCGCCGGATCTCTTCATGGATGTAGGAGAGATCTTTCTCCTGGAGGTAAGGAGCAAGATAGCCGCCGAGAATAAAATCTTTATCATAGATCAGATGCAGTAGATTGATGGATCTTGCCAGATGAGAGAGATACTGGTGCCAGCGATTTACGGCATTGGTCTGTCCATCATGGACTTTTTCAAAAAAAGTATCCAGCGTTTCTGTGTCATCAAGAAGGGCAGACAGGGAACAGAGAGTTTCCATACACCCCTTTTTGCCACAGTAACATAATCTGCCTTCCGGCTGCATCTGAATATGCTCGATCGTAGAACTGTGACCATGTTTGCCGGTGACAAGTTCTCTTCCGGCGATCAGGGAAGCACCGAGATGCTTGCTCAGCGACAGATAAAAGGCATCCTGCAGTTCCGGAGAAACCCAGAGTTCTGAGATGGCGGCACTGTCAGCATCATGGAGAAAGGTGCACGGATAAGGCAGGTAACGGGTAAAGGCTGTGATGGAAAGGCCGGTACATTCGAGGATTTTTCCATAAATCACAGACTGTCCGTCAGGAGAAACAAGTCCCTGCATGGCGAATCCAATCCCAAGGATCTGTTCATCAGAAATTCCGATCCTATCCTTAAATTCCAGAATTTCCCGGCAGACTTTCTGGAAATAAGGGTCTTCATCACGATAGGTGATTCCATAAACATATCGTTCTATTTTAGTTCCATACAGATCTACTGCGATCATCTTGATTTCTTCACTTAAAATCTCAACACCGATTCCCACACGAAAATCAGGGACTACACTGTAAGCACTTGCCTTGCGTCCAACATATTCTGTATCGATCTGTCCGGATTTGACGATCAGTCCATCTTCTTCAAGAGATGACAGGTTGGTGGTCACAGTTGGACGGCTCAGGTGAAGGTCGTAGGAAATATCCTGCTGAGAAACTTTTTTCTTTTTATAAATGTACTGATAGATCAGAGTGCGGTTAGTTTCTTTGATCTGATTTGGTGTGATACTTTTGCGCATTTTCATAACCTCGCTTATTTTGTTAAAATATTTTACAAAATATTTTGATAAAAATATTATAACAGTTCAAAAACGCGTTGTCCATTAGAGAGAATGCATAATTCTGATGATTTTTTCTTGGACAGTATTCCGGATTGACGAAACAGAAGTCCTGGATTAATATGTAATTGTAATTTGATAAATGATTTTACAAAATAAATTAAAATAAAAGGAGAGGTAATTATGGGAATTATCGAAAAAATGAGACTGGATGGAAAGAAAGGCTTTGTAACAGGAGCGGCAAGAGGAATCGGCAAATGCACTGCAACCGCTTTTGCAGAAGCAGGAGCAGATGTAGCGATCGTAGATCTTGACTTTGAAGAGGCACAGAAAACTGCTAAAGAACTTGCAGAAAAAACAGGAAGAAAAGTTATAGCGATCAAGACAGACTGCACCAGCCCGGAGCAGGTAGATGCAATGGTCGCACAGGTCGCAGAAGAACTCGGTGGAATTGATTTCTGTCACAACAATGCAGGGATCTGCATCAATGCTCCGGCAGAAGAAATGACATATGAGCAGTGGTACAAAGTGATCAACATTAACCTGAACGGAATTTTCCTGACAGACATTGCAGCAGGAAAATACATGCTTGCACATGGCGGCGGATCTATCATCAATACAGCTTCCATGTCAGCCCACATTGTAAATGTACCGCAGCCACAGTGTGCGTACAATGCATCCAAAGCCGGAGTTATCCAGCTTACCAAATCCCTGGCAATTGAGTGGGCAAAACGTGGTGTGCGTGTAAATTGCATCAGCCCGGGATATATCGGAACAGAACTGACCTTGAATTCCCCAACTCTGATTCCGCTGATCGAGAAATGGAATGAGATGGCACCGCTTGGAAGAATGGGAAAACCGGAAGAACTGGAATCCATCTGTGTATATCTGGCAGGAGATACCAGCACATTTACAACAGGTTCAGATTTCGTTATTGATGGTGCATTCACCTGTTTCTAAGAATAAATGAATGACAGAGGAGAGGAAAATTAAATGGATGCAAAAGCACTGATAGAAAGCGGAAAAACAGCACTGGGCATTGAACTTGGCTCGACCAGGATCAAAGGAGTTCTGATCGATCTGAAAGGCAGGGTTCTGGCAGTTGGAATCCATGACTGGGAAAATTCCTTTGTAGACAACATCTGGACATACAGTCTGGAGGATATCCATGCAGGAATCCGTAACTGTTACACTTCCCTTCGAAAAGAAGTGGAAAAAACATATGGTGTGACCTTAAAGACCACTGGCGCAATTGGTATCAGCGCCATGATGCATGGGTATATGGCACTGAATGCTGACGGTGAACAGATCGCACCATTCCAGACCTGGAGAAATACAAATACACAGGAGGCCGCTGATGAACTGACAGAGCTTTTTCAGTTTAATATTCCTCTCCGCTGGAGCGTGGCACATCTTTATCAGAGGATTCTGGATCAGGAAGCACATGTGAAAGAACTGGATTATGTTTCCACTCTGAGTGGATATATTCACTGGAAACTGACCGGAAACAGGGTAATCGGTATCGGAGATGCAGCAGGAATGTTTCCGGTGAACTCTGGTACGCACGATTACTGTGAAGATATGGTGCAGAAATTTGATACGCTTACAGAAAAATATCATTATAGCTGGAAACTGAGGGATATTTTTCCCAAGGTACTTGTAGCGGGTAAACAGGCAGGAATTCTGACAGAAGAAGGTGCAGCTTTCCTTGATGAAAGTGGAAATCTGGAAGCGGGAATTCCGTTATGTCCGCCGGAGGGAGATGCCGGCACTGGCATGACCGCGACAAATTCCGTGGCTCCACGGACAGGCAATGTATCAGCGGGAACAAGCACTTTTGCCATGATCGTTCTGGAAAAACAGCTCAGTAAAATTTACCGCGAGATTGATATGGTCACAACGCCGACAGGTTTTCCATGTGCGATGTCGCATGCCAACAACGGGACTTCTGACCTGAATGCCTGGGTTGGACTTTTTGAAGAGTTTGCACAGCTTATGGGATATCAGACAGATACAGGAGAACTGTTCAGTAAATTATATACAAATTCTCTGAATGGTGATCCGGACTGTGGCGGACTCCTGGCATATGGATATTACTCAGGAGAAAATGTGACGATGCTCAATGAAGGGCGTCTGGCATTCTTACGAACACCTGAGAGCAGATTTAATCTTGCGAATTTTATGAAAGTCCATCTTTATACCTCACTTGGAGCGGTAAAAATGGGACTCGATATCCTTCTGGAAGACGAGAAAGTAAAAGTTGACCGGATTATGGGACATGGAGGCTTTTTCAAAACACGAGGTGTTGGACAGAGATATCTGGCGGCGGCAGTCAATGCACCTGTCACAGTTATGGATACTGCAAGTGAGGGTGGTGCATGGGGAATTGTACTTCTGGCAGCGTATCTGATCGACCAGAAAGAGGATGAGAAGCTGGAAGATTATCTGGATAACAGGATTTTCTGCGAACTTTCAGGAGAAACAACAGAGCCGGATGCAGAGGATAAAAAAGGTTTTGATACATTTATGGAACGCTACAAAGCAGGACTGGAGATTGAGAAAAAAGCAATTGAGACGATGAACTGGTAAAGGTGAAGGTAAACTTATGGGAAAATGGGGAAAAAGAATTGGATATGGTATCGGGGATCTGGGATGCAATCTGGTGTTCAGCACCATGGCATCTTATCTGATGGTTTTTTATACAGATGTATTTGGGATTACTGCGGCAGCAGCCGGAACTATGATGCTGGTAACAAAATTTATTGATGCACTGACTGATACAGGAATGGGACTGATCGTAGACCGTACACATACAAAATGGGGGCAGGGACGTCCGTATTTCGTGCTGGGAGCGATTCCATTTGCAATATTTACATTTATGACCTTCTATATCCCCAATTTTGGAAACAGCGGTAAGCTGGTCTGGGCGTATGTGACGTACTGTCTCCTCTGTACAGCATACACAGTTGTAAATATCCCGTTGAATACGATCGTTCCGAGACTGACTTCGGATGTACATGAAAGAGATATCCTGGTTTCCACGAGAATGATCTGTGCGATGATCGGAACCGCGATCGTCATGACGATTACAGCACCAATGGTAAAATTTTTCGGTAAAGGAAATGAAGCCAGGGGCTATCTTGTAACTATGACCATTTATGGAATTGCAGCTATGCTGATTTTCTTCGTGACTTTTGCGAGCACAGAAGAAGTCGTACCGCCAACTGTCAGCAATGAAAAAACAACTTTACTGGAAAGTCTGAAAGGGCTCACCGGACAGGCATGGATTCTTTTTCTCCTGAATCTGTTTTATTTTTCACTGTATGTAGTAAGAAACACAACTGTTTTGTATTATTTCAAATATAACCTTGGCAGAACAGAATGGCTGTCACTGGTTGGCATCCTTGGCATTTTATCCGGTCTTCCGATGCTTCTGGCGCTTCCGGCACTGGAAAAAAGATTCAGCAAGCGAAGCCTGATGTTTGTAAGTGTGGCACTGTACATAGCGGGAGACCTGATGATCTTCCTTGGAAAAAATTCCGCAGTTTTTCTCCTTGCAGGACTGGTGATCACAGGATTTGGGATTTATGGAATCTTTGGCATTACTTTTGCCATGCAGCCAGACGTGATCGACTATTCAGAATACAAGAAAAATTCCAGCGTAGCGGGACTGATCGCTGCATTCCAGGGATTTTTTGTAAAAGGCGGCATGGGACTTACCAGTTTTGTGATCGGTGCTTTTCTTAAGAATGGCGGCTATGTAGCCAATGCAGTACAGACGGACAAAGCATTGTCCTACATTGAAGTCTGCTTTATCTGGATACCGGTTGTATTGTGTGTTATAATCGCTGTGCTGACCTGGTTTTATAAACTGGACAGCCTGAGAAGCGAAATGACAGAAGAACTGGAAAGTAGAAGGCGGAAGATAGCAAATGGAAATGAAAGGTGCGATTTTTGACATGGATGGTCTGCTGTTCGATACAGAGAACATCTATCAGGAAACATGGAATGAACTGGCAGCAGAGAATAGTGTGACTCTTGGGGCTGATTTTGTTGGCGATATCTGTGGAACCAGCGGTGCGTATATGTGCAGGGTGATCGAGAAGCATTATGGAGTTGCCGATGGAAGCATCATTATGGAAGAGTGCATGAAGCGGGTGCGGCAGAAACTTAAGGTGTATGTGCCGAAGAAACCGGGTGCAGAGCGAATCGTAAAAGCTTTTCATGATAAGGGCATGCGCCTTGCAGTGGCAAGCAGCAGTTATCCGGAACAGATAGAAAGTAATCTGAAACTGGCAGGAATGAGAGAATATTTTGATGCAGTTGTCAGCGGCAAAGAGGTTGAACATGGCAAACCGGCACCGGATATTTTTCTCCTTGCAGCAGAGCGGATCGGCTGTACACCGGAAACCTGCTATGTCTTTGAAGACAGCGAAAACGGCATCCACGCCGGAAAAGCAGCAGGATGTACCGCGATCATGATCCCGGATGTTCTGGCACCGTCAGAGGAGATCAAAGAGATTGCTGATGGAATTTATGAAAGCCTGGAAGCGTTTACGGTGGAAGTGCTGGAAAAGGCGGAATAAATTATGAAGATCATGGGAATAGACATCGGCACGACAACAGTCAGTATCGTGCTGACAGATACAGAAACGGGGAAGCAGCTTGCAAGAGAGACGGTGGAACATAATTCTTTTCTGCAGAGCAGCAGGCCGGAGCAGAAGATACAGGATCCGGGGCAGATCTATGAGATCGTCAGAGAACTTCTCGCAAAGATGCAGGGAGAACATGGACTGCCGGATGGGATTGGATTTACGGGACAGATGCATGGGATGCTGTATGTGGATGCTTCTGGAATGGCAGTAAGTCCGCTGTATACATGGCAGGATGGAAGTGGCGAGATCCCGCTGGAAGACGGCAGGACTTGTGTGGAAATACTATCCCTGTTATCGGACTTGACATGGCGGCAAGCTGGGGATGCTTTGACCTGCAGAGACAGGAGTTTTTGTATGAGTCTCTGAAGCATGCGGGTGTAGACACTTCTTATCTGCCGGAAGTGAGAAAGGGACATTTTCTGATCGGAAAAACCAGAGATGGTGTACCGGTAATGGGATCGATCGGTGATAATCAGGCGAGCCTGTTTGGCTCTGTCCGGGATCTTGAGGATACCGTTCTTCTGAATGTGGGAACCGGAAGTCAGATTTCTTTTGTATCAGAAGAGTTTGTAGAATGCGGAGGCAGTGTAGAACTTCGTCCATGTACTGAAAGCAGCTATATCTTTGTGGGGGCTTCTTTGTGCGGCGGTCGTGCTTATGCGATGCTGGAACAGTTTTACCGAGAAGTCTCCGGAACAGATTCCGGGGCAAAGATGTATTCCCGGATGCAAGAACAGGCAGAAGATTTTCTTGAAAAATATGGAAAAGAAGCTGTATGGAAAGTAGACACGGCATTTTCCGGGACAAGAAGTGATCCGTCCCGCCGGGGAATGATAACAGGAATCGGCGTGGAGAATTTTCATTCAGGTGCACTGACGGCTGGTGTGATCTGCGGAATCCTTGATGAACTGCATGAGCAGTACGAGCAGATGTGCAAGCTTACCGGGAAAAAAACCACTCGCCTGGCCGGCTCCGGAAATGGAATCCGAAGAAATCCATTAATGAGAAAACTGGCAGAAGAAATGTTTGGAATGCCAATGTATGTTTCTGAATATGAAGAAGAGGCGGCGTGTGGAGCGGCACTCTGTGCGGGGAAAGTATTAACAAAATAACAGGCAATCTGGAATGTATTTTGTCCATGAAAATGAAGTGCACAGTAACTTCCAGGTAACTATGGTACAGGATTGTGCTTACTTTACAACTATAAATGAGTCAAAATCATCGCCTTCCTTTGCACATTGGAAAAGATATCGATACTTTTCCGACTGAACAATGCCGCAGATCTTGTGATATCCGGTCTCGAAAGAGCAGAACTCACCAGTTCCTGCGTACTGATGAATGCACGCAGTGCTTTGGGATTACCAAATGCTTTTTCAGGATAACTTAAAAGAACTACCGCATTTTCTATGCCGTTGAGGTTTCCCTCATATCGGTACACATAATATTTTCGCTTTTTGACTGTCGCAAGGTCAAATCCATTATGTGTAACGGACAATTCGGCAGCCAGTTCCTTTGCGATGTTTTGAACAATGTCAATTTTAGAAATTGATTTATTGTACATTACAAAAGCATAATTCAGGACGATGCCGTTGCAGGAAAGCATAACAGCAACTGCCTGATGTCCATAATCCTGTTTTTTCTTTAAATGAGACTGGTGAAAGTACGCATCTTCAATTGGATGTAATGCCCGTGACAAAGGCTTAGTCTTTGAAGCTATCGTGTCATCCACAATGCAGAAAACAGGATTTCCGGTACGTGCAGCTTCTGAATAAATAATCTCAATGACAGACTGTTTTAATGTATCTGAAAGTAATGAATCATTTCATTTCCCGGAATTAAGGAAATGAGCGATCGTAGTTCTGTGGCAGGAGCTGTTTTTAGCAAAATCCGTGGTTTTTCCATGGTATCCTGAGATAAAAATGCTGATCAGGATACTCATAAGATGATTTATGACCCGGTTCGAATAGAATTGTTACTATTCACAGGTAGTATCCCGCGAGGCGTTTTGCCATGAATATGGCAAAATCCCGAGACATACAGGGCAAAATGCCATCACCGAAGGTGATTTGGAATGCATTTTGACCAAGTTACTGTGAACGGAGTGAACAGTAACATATATGTAAAACACAGCGAAGTGTTAAAATAAGAAATTATTGACAGTGTTTTTTTTACATGTTATGATAAAGTCGATTTTGAGAGACGAAGATGCAGAGTAACAGACAGAGTCTTTTCAAAGCAATTGTTTTGGATCACCCATCAGGGTTAAGGCCATACGGACAGCCGGGTCCACTGCCGATTATGGTAACTTTGGTTGCCTTATTGATTGAGTTAGAAGCTCAAATTTTATAAGTAGGTTCCTTTGATAACCGAGATGCGCCCAAAGCGCAGACTTGTGAAACGATCAATAAGAGTAGTAAAAGTATGATTGCTATATAGACTCTGACACGCATGCGAATACAGATCAGACGCAGGTTTGTGGCTTAGTGCCCTAATCTGCGTTTTTTTATTTTGCTCAGTTTGTGGAATGTGGTTTGAGGGTTGAGACAAAGGAAACTGGAAATGGAGGAATGATGAAAGGAAGTCGTTTTAAATTGAACCAGAATCATGCACCGATACATGAAGCTCTGGAGACTTTCCGACGAATGCGAGTTGTACCCTTTGATGTTCCCGGTCATAAGCGGGGAAGAGGCAATCCGGAACTGACAGAATTTCTGGGACAAAAATGTGTAGGGGTGGATGTCAACAGCATGAAACCGCTGGATAATCTCTGTCATCCTGTATCTGTAATCCGAGAAGCAGAAGAACTGGCAGCAGATGCATTTGGAGCAGCACATGCTTTTCTGATGGTGGGAGGCACGACCAGTTCCGTTCAGACCATGGTCCTGACTGCCTGCAAACGCGGAGATGAGATCATACTGCCCCGTAACGTTCACAGGAGTGTTTTGAATGCACTTGTCTTGTGTGGCGCGATTCCTGTTTATGTAAACCCAGAGGTGGATCAGAGACTTGGAATTTCACTTGGAATGCGCAGGGAGCAGGTAGAAAAAGCAATAAAGGAACATCCGAAGGCAGTTGCGGTTCTGGTAAATAATCCGACGTATTATGGAATATGCAGTGATCTGCGTGCGATTGTCAAGATGGCACATGATGCAGGAATGCTGTGTCTGGCGGATGAGGCTCATGGAACGCATTTTTACTTTGGCGGAGGTCTTCCGGTTTCGGCTATGGCAGCAGGTGCAGATATGGCATCGGTATCTATGCATAAGAGTGGTGGAAGTCTTACACAGTCGAGTCTTCTTCTTACAGGTCCGAACGTCCACGCAGGATACGTGCGCCAGATCATTAATCTGACACAGACGACCTCTGGAAGTTATCTTCTGATGTCAAGTCTTGACATTTCAAGAAGAAATCTTGCACAGCGTGGCCGTCAGATTTTTCACCAGGTAGCAGATATGGCAGAATATGCCAGAGAGGAAATCAATGCGATCGGTGGTTATTATGCATTTGGAAAAGAACTGGTAAATGGAAATTCTGTTTTTGACTTTGATATTACGAAATTAAGTGTACATACACTGGATATTGGACTTGCAGGAATCGAAGTTTATGATATTCTGCGGGATGAATATGATATTCAGATAGAATTTGGTGACATTGGAAACATTCTTGCGTATCTTTCCATCGGAGACCGTGCACAGGAAATAGAACGACTGGTAAGTGCGCTTGCGGAAATCCGCAGACGTTTTCAGACAGATGGATCAGGACTTCTCAGTCAGGAGTATATTGATCCACAGGTAGTGACAAGTCCACAGGAAGCTTTTTATGCAGATAAATGCAGTCTGCCGCTTCGAGAAACGGAGGGAAAGGTCTGCAGTGAATTTGTGATGTGTTATCCGCCGGGAATTCCGATTCTTGCACCCGGAGAACGGATCACAGCAGAGATTCTGGATTATATTGAATATGCAAAAGCAAAGGGCTGCAATATGACAGGCCCCGAAGATCCGGATATTTTGAGATTAAATGTACTGGCAGGGAGGGAATGACAATGGAAATGTGGTTTTCAGAATTTCATACACCGGATGTCAAGCACAGTATCCGGGTAAATCGTCAGCTCTATTCGAAGCAGAGCGACTATCAGAGAATTGATATCTTTGAGACACCAGAATTTGGACGTGTGCTGACTCTGGATGGAAATGTAATGCTGACAGAGCGTGATGAATTTATCTATGATGAGATGATCACGCACGTGCCGATGGCAATACATAAGGAAGCAAGGGATATTCTTGTGATTGGTGCCGGAGATGGCGGCGTTGTCCGTGAACTGACCAGATATGACAGAGTACGGCATATTGATCTGGTAGAAATGGATCCGATGGTTGTGGAAGCCTGTCGCGCATATCTTCCGGGAAATGCCTGCAGACTGGATGACAGAAGAGTACATCTTCATTATGAAAACGCACTGAGATTTATCCGTCGGTGTGAAGCAAAATATGACCTCATCATTGTAGATTCTTCTGATCCGTTTGGTCCTTCGGAAGGGCTGTTTACCCGTGAATTCTATGGAAACTGTTACAACGCACTGAAGGATGACGGGATTATGGTAAACCAGCAGGGAAGCCCGTTCTATGCGGAAGATGCACATGCCATGCAGCGTAGCCATAAGAGAATTGCCAGCACTTTTCAGATCAGCCGTGTTTATCAGGCACACATTCCGACATTTGCTGCAGGTTACTGGCTGTTTGGATTTGCAAGTAAAAAATATCATCCGGTTGATGATCTTGACCCGGAAGCATGGAATGCGTTAAATCTTCGCACACGTTACTATACAACCAGACTCCATAAAGGAGCATTTTATCTTCCGGCTTTTCTGGAAGATATGCTGAAAGAAGTGGAGGATTAATTTATGATGTTGCCTAATATAGAAACTTTTATTGGCTGTGAAAGCAGTTTTGAGGAGGCATCTATTGTTCTTTACGGTGCACCCTTTGATTCTACAACAAGTTTCCGTCCGGGTGCCCGGTTTGGTCCGTCAGCCATGCGACATGAGAGCTTTGGTCTGGAGACCTACAGTCCGTATCAGGATAAAGACATTATGGATATCCGTGTATTTGACAGCGGAGATCTGGAACTTTGTTTTGGAAGCAGCGAAATGGCACTTTCAGACATTGAAAAGAGAGCAGAAGAGATATTGAACGCAGAAAAATTTCCACTGCTTTTGGGAGGCGAGCATCTGGTGACACTGGGAGCGGTGCGTGCCGTAGCTGCAAAATATCCGGAGCTTCATATTATTCATTTTGATGCACATGCAGATTTAAGAGATGATTATCTCGGAGCAAAATTAAGTCATGCCTGTGTGCTTCGAAGATGTCATGAGATTCTGGGAGATGGACATATTCATCAGTTCTGCATCCGAAGCGGTGAGAGAGAAGAATTTCAGTTTGCCAGAAAACATACAGACTTTCATCCGTTTACTTTTGACGGACTGGAAGAGACCGTCAGAGAACTGAAAGAGAAACAGGTTCCGGTATATTTTACAATTGATCTGGATTGTCTGGATCCGTCAGTATTTCCAGGAACAGGAACTCCGGAGGCAGGCGGCGTGAGCTTTATGGAACTTCTTGAAGCCATCCGCATGGTTTCTCAGGCGAATGTGGTAGGAGCAGATGTCAATGAACTGGCTCCTATGCTGGATGCGAGTGGTGTTTCAACTGCAACGGCCTGCAAGGTTCTTCGAGAACTGCTTCTGGCAATTGCAAAATAAAATGATACCAGGGTCATCCCCGACACCATAAAAATAATATTATAAAATAAGACTGTTGAAGAAACAGCCAGTTATCATAAAAGGAGAAAAATTATGAGCAGAGTACTTGTAATCGGCTGCGGAGGAGTAGCCAGTGTAGCAATTCAGAAATGTTGTCAGGTTGACGAGGTATTTACAGAAATGTGTATTGCAAGCCGCACAAAGGAAAAATGTGATGCACTCGTGGAAAAACTGAAAGGAAAGACAAAAACAGTTCTTACTACAGCTAAGGTGGACGCAGATGACGTAGACCAGTTGATCGAGCTGATCAACAGCTATAAACCGGATCTGGTAATGAACATCGCACTTCCATATCAGGATCTGACAATCATGGATGCATGTCTGGCATGTGGTGTAAATTACATGGATACAGCAAACTATGAGCCGGAAGATACCGATGATCCGGAGTGGCGTGCAATCTATGAAAAACGCTGCAAAGAAGAAGGATTTTCTGCATACTTTGACTATTCCTGGCAGTGGGCATACCGTAAAAAATTTGAAGATGCAGGACTCACAGCACTGCTTGGATGTGGATTTGACCCGGGGGTTACACAGGCTTACTGTGCCCATGCATTAAAGCATGAATTTGATCAGATTGATACGATTGATATCCTGGACTGCAATGGCGGCGATCATGGATATGCATTTGCGACAAACTTTAACCCGGAAATCAATCTTCGTGAAGTAAGTGCACCGGGAAGCTACTGGGAAAACGGACACTGGGTGGAAATCCCGCCGATGGATATCAAGAGAGAATATAACTTCGACCAGGTGGGAGATAAGGATATGTACCTGCTTCACCATGAGGAAATTGAGTCTCTTGCAAAAACAATTCCGGGTGTAAAACGTATTCGTTTCTTTATGACTTTCGGACAGAGCTATCTGGATCATATGCGTTGTCTTGAAGATGTAGGAATGCTTTCCACAACACCGATCCAGTACAACGGACAGGAGATTGTTCCAATTCAGTTCCTGAAAGCACTGCTTCCGGATCCGGCAAGCCTTGGACCACGTACAAAAGGAAAAACAAATATCGGCTGTATCTTTAAAGGTGTAAAAGACGGAAAAGAAAAGACATACTATATCTATAATGTATGCGATCATCAGGAATGCTATCACGAAGTTGGAAGTCAGGCGATCAGCTATACAACAGGTGTGCCGGCAATGTGCGGAGCGCTTATGATGCTGACCGGAAAGTGGGTAAAACCAGGCGTATATACAGTTGAAGAATTTGATCCGGATCCGTTCCTGGATGCACTTGACCGTTACGGTCTGCCGCGCAGTGAAAGTCATGATCCGAAGCTGGTAGACTGATGGCAAGATTGGATAAAAGAGCACCGTTTACGGCCACCGGCGGAATGATTCCGCCGGAATTTAAAAATATAAAAACTCCCTGCTATATCCTGGACGAAAAAGCTCTTATAAAAAACGCAAAGCTACTTGGTGAAGTGTCCGAGCGAACAGGCTGTAAGGTGCTTCTGGCTCAGAAAGCGTTCAGCAATTATGACTGTTATCGTTTTTTTGAGCCGTATCTTGCAGGTACAGAGGCCAGTGGACTATTTGAGGCACGACTCGGGGCAGAGGAGATGCCGGGAAAAGAGGTTCATGTATTTTGTGCCGGTTATCGGGCAGATGAATTTGAGGATCTTCTTCAGTACGCGGATCATATCGTGTTTAATTCTCCGTCACAGCTTCTTCGTTTCGGACAAAGAGCAAAAGAAGCGAGAAAGAGTGTGGGACTTCGGATTAATCCGGAATGTTCCACTCAGGAAGGACATGAGATTTATGATCCCTGTGCGCCGGGAAGCCGTATGGGAACGACAAGAGCACAGTGGAATGAAGCGTTCCAGAAAAATCCGGAGCTTTTGGATTTACTGGATGGTCTTCATTTCCATACCCTCTGTGAGCAGGATTCCGACGATCTGGAGACCACTCTTATTTCTGTAAAGAAGCATTTTGGAGATCTGGTTTCCAGAGTAAAGTGGATCAATTTTGGCGGCGGTCATCATATTACAAGACCAGGCTATGATATTGAACGACTGGAACGATGTATCCGGATGGCAAAAGATGAATGGAAGGTAGATGTTTATCTTGAACCCGGAGAAGCATGGGCATTAAATGCAGGATTCCTTCTGACCCGTGTGCTGGATGTTCTGAAAAACGGAGAGACAGAAATTGCGATCGTAGATGCCAGTGCGGCCTGCCATATGCCGGATGTACTGGAAATGCCGTATCTTCCGCCGCTTCTTGGAGCAGATGATACAGAAGAGGACAGAATCATAGTTCGACTGGGAGGCCCAACCTGCCTGTCAGGAGATGTGATCGGAGACTATAAATTCAGACAGCTTCCGGAATATGGGGATCTTCTTATGTTTGGAGATATGGCCATCTATACTACCTGTAAAAATAATACATTTAACGGGATGCCGTTACCGGATATCTGGCTCAGACGTGCTGATAATACGATGCAGCAGCTCACGGATTTTGGATACGGGGATTTTAAGGGAAGGCTTGGAAGTCGCAAATAGCGACTTCCTTTTTTGGTGGAATGCATGTATATAGTTCATTACAAATCTCATAAAATATTATAAGAGCAGAGTAGAAAATCTTCCGTTTTATAGGCAGAGAGGACGCAGATGGTTACAATCAGTCTTTGCATGATCGTAAAAAATGAGGAGAGAGTGCTTGGCAGATGTCTGGAATCTGTGCAGGAGATTGCAGATGAGATTATCATAGTTGATACGGGGTCTGAAGACCGGACAAAAAAGATTGCAGAAAAATACCATGCCAGAGTATTTGAACAGGAATGGCAGGATGATTTTTCAAGAGCGAGGAACTATTCTTTTTCTCAGGCAGAGATGGACTACTGTATGTGGCTTGATGCAGATGATATTATTACGAAAAGTGAAGTGCTGAAACTGAAGCGATGGAAAGAAGAAACAGACGGATCATCGGATGTGGTAATGATCCGATATGTGGCAGGCTTTGATAAAAAAAGAAATCCGACATTAGTCTATTATCGCGAAAGAATAGTAAAAAGAGATAAGGACTTTCAGTGGCAGGGACGGGTGCATGAGACGTTAGCCGTCAGAGGCAGGACGGAATACCTGGACTGTGAGATAGAACATCACAGCATAAAAACGGAATACTCAAGAAGAAATCTCGAGATATATCAAAAGATGGAATCAGATGGAGAAGTATTATCGGCAAGAGACAGATTTTATTATGGACGAGAGTTGTTTTATCACAGGGAGTATGTGGAGGCGGTGGATAACCTCCTGAAATTTCTGCAATTACCGGAGGGCTTTGTGGAAAACCAGGTGGAGGCATGCAGAGTGGCAGCACGATGCTGTTATGAACTGAAACAAAATGGAATGGCACTGGAGTTTCTGTACAGGGGACTGACATACCGGACACCGTCGGGAGAACTATGCTGTGATATAGGCAAACATTTCTTTGACAGAAAGAAATGGGAACAGGCGGTGTTCTGGTACAGAAATGCACTGCAGGTATCTGAGAATGCAAAGCCAGGAGGTTTTGTGGAAAAAGAGTGCTATGGCTATATTCCATGCATTCAGCTGAGTGTCTGCTGGTATTATCTTGGCGATATTGAAAAAGCGTTTCAGTATCATTGTCAGGCGGGCACGTATAAACCTTACGGGAGAGAATTTCTGAAAAATCAGCAGTATTTTACCTCAGTCAAACAGTAAATACAGATTACCGATGTACATCTGACTATTGTTGTCTGAAGTAAAGGGAACAGGAAAGACTGACTGTGCATATCCTAAAGAGAGAAATATTTTAGCAGGGATCAATATATGGAGTTTTTCAGAAAAAACAGAGAAGCTGACTGTCAGAGTCAGGGCTGCTGCAACTGTGGATGTCCGGGTCCGACCGGTCCCATGGGACCAAGAGGATGCCCCGGAGCAACAGGACCGCAGGGTCCTCAGGGATTACAGGGAGTCCAGGGACCAACGGGTGCAACTGGGCCGACAGGAGCAACTGGAGCCACCGGATTGCAGGGACCACAGGGAATTCAGGGTCCGGCCGGAGCCCAGGGAGCAACAGGGCCGCAGGGAATCCAGGGACCAATTGGTGTGACGGGAGCAACAGGCCCAGCCGGGCCACAGGGGAGTCCAGGTGCAACCGGTCCGGTTGGTGCAGATGGACCAGTAGGAGCAACCGGTCCAACCGGCCCCACAGGCCCCGCAGGTACCATAACTCCTGCAGCAGCGGTCGCAAATGCGACAAGTGCGGAAGATGTGGTAAATCAGTTTAATCTTCTGCTTGCGAATATGCGGGCAGCAGGATTGCTGGCAGAATAGGACAGAGTAAAGTAACTGTCCACAATAACTAAAAAACATGGTATGACAGGGCATCTCTGTTGTACTGTGTTTTTTTCTTTATAAAAAGATATATAAAAACGGAATATGTCTGGTATAAAAAGGAATATATCAATATCCCCCGACGGGGCTTATTGCAATAAAATGAAATAAAAGCAGAAATCAGACTTGCAGGAGGTAATAATGTCATTGTGTTTTTTATTGATACGTGGATGCTCCGGATATAATCAGTAACTGATTATATCCGGAGCATTATTTTAGCGGAGAAAATACCATCTTCATAGGTAAAGTCACAGGTACCGCCATTTTTGTCGGTAATGTGGCGGACGGATTCGATTCCTATGCCGTTTCCGGAGCGTTTGGAGGATTGGAAAATATTGTTTTTTTGCTGTATTTTGCCATCGAAGGTATTCTCCACATGGATCAGAAGGAGATGATTATGGTGGGGATAAACTTCCACGTTAATCTTTCTGCGGGCGGGCGCTGTTTTTACACTTGCCTGGATGGCATTTTCCAGCAGATTGGAAAACACAAGGCACAGATTAATCTCATCTAAGGAAAGCTCAGCAGGCATGGAAACCACTGCATGAAAAGGAATGTTTTCTCTTTCTGCAAGGGCGGAATAATATCCGAAAATACTGTCAACAGCCTGATTTTCACAGAAATGCAGGTTAAAGTCAGAGATTTTTCCGGTTGCAGCGGAGAGATATTCTTTAATTTTTTCCATGTCACCCTGTTCTGCCAGAGCGGACAGTCGGACAAAATGATGGCGGACATCGTGACGGGCCTGTCTTGCTTCTTCGATGGCCATGCAGAGATTCTCGTACCTTTCCTGCTGAAGAGAAAGAAAAAGGTTCTCCTGCTGAAGTCTGGCATTTCTGTTCAGGCTGACTGCCATCATAAGAAACATGACATAAAACAGAAGCAGGATTATGAGCAGTACAAGACTTAAAACAATATAACACTGCAGGACCCGCCCGGTATATAAAGTACTGCGGTATTTAGGAATCATAAAAAGATTCATTCCTATGAAGATCACCGGAAGAATCCAGAATACATACCAGGTCTGGGCAAAGTTCTCGTCTGCGATCATTGTCTGTACATAGTGGCAGGCAGGATACCAGGCTGCCAGAACAAACAGCAGACAGATGACGTTATAAAAAATTCCGGCACCAGTGTGCAACCACAGTTCGTTTTCTGCAATATGCAGGTCAGCAGTCATAAGGGCATTGAGTGCCCGGGACAGACTTTTGATACATGTAAAAACTGCGAAGACTGCCAGAAAAATACTGACGGATTTCCAGACAGAGATTTTTAATGTTTTATGGTAAATGAGCATAATGACAGGCAGCAGAGGAAACAGGAACCATCTGGTGGGAATTTGCAGGGCACAGCAAACTGCCCCTCCCAAAATACAGATTCCCAGAAGAAGGGGAAGAAGCCATGCTGTCAGCTTAAGCGGTGTCTGCCTCAGATAGCTTTTTACAGGCAGATATGCCAGCAGTATACCGGGAATGATTACGGAAAGTTCAAGTACAGGGCAAAGTATGTCAGTCATTTCAGGACCTCCTCTGGAACAGAAATTCCATAAATGTCTGTCTGGCGTTTTTAATAAGCTTCCTGCTGACCGGGACATTGCTTCCGTTATCAAGGCGAAAGCCTGATCCGTCAAAATCAACGGCATGCTCCAGATTGATCACAACGCCCCGGTTACATTGATAGAAACGTGAGTCCATTTTCAGGGAGGTTATGAAGGAGTCAAAGGACTGTCGGGTGACCAATTCCCTTTCACCGGCAGTGTGGATGTGGATCATGTGGGAAAAATGCTCTGCGTAGATTATTTTCCGGAAGGGAATCTGAATATTACTGCCGTTTACCTTTACATCTATGTATTTCCCGGAATCCGGGATGCGGGAAAGGATTTCATCTGCCAGTACGGAAATATCATTTTCACTGTAGGGTTTTACAAGATAGTGGAGAGCCCGGACCTGAAATCCTTCTAATGCATGGTCAGTGGAAGTTGTTGTAAAGATCAGCAGACAGTCAGTATCTGATCTGCGAAGTTCTTTTGCTGTATCAATTCCGTTAGAACCATTCATATAAATATCCAGAAACACTACAGTGAAAGGACATTCCTTTGCCGCAGTGAGGAAAGTTTCTCCATTTTCATATTCAAATATATCTATGTGGACATTGCGCCTGGAAAATTGAGATTCCAGTCTGTTGCGAAGCAGTGTCCGTTCTTCTGAAATATCATCAACAATTGCAATTCTCATAGTAAATCTTCCTTTATTTATATGTTTATAAAATTCTGCTATAAGTATATCACAAAACAATACCATAGATTTACAATTCGTGTCATTTTCTGTCGTTTCGTGACAGAATTATTGAAAAAATTTCTGACTTTTTTATAATGAGGATAACAAATGGGAGTACATCAAATGGAAGAGGAGGGATGTCGTGTATTGTATTGCCATATTGACTGATCAGGAACAGGAAGGACAGAACTGTGCGGAATACATCAGAAATTACTGTACAGAAAAGAATGTTTTTCCATTGATTGAAATCTATCAGGATCAGGAACGGTTTTTGGGGCGGACACGAAAAACAGTACCGGCAGTGGTGTTTCTTGCATTGCCAGGTGTGTCCGGGCTGAATGCGGCAGAACATCTCCGTTCCCTGTATCCGAAATGTGGGATTATCTGGTGCAGTGATCTTGATTTTTCGCTTCATGCGTTCAGGATGCGGATAGAATATTTTTTTATGAAACCTGTGGAAGAGCAGAAAATAAAAGAAGGACTCTCCATCTGGTTTGAACACAGAAATGTAATATGACAAAAACACTCAGGAGGAAAAACAATTATGAAGAAAAGAGCTTTAATTCTTGCAATGATCGCTTTTATAGCAGCTACAACATCTGAACCGTCAATAAATATGGTACGTGCAGAGGAAACACAGGTAGAAGAAACACAGGTAGAAGAAACACAGACAGAGGAAAATGCAGGTCAGACATCAGAACTGCCTATAAAGACACTTACACCGAAGGTTATGGATGTGAATCCTTATATGGCAGCAAGTGATTCCAATATTCATCATGACTGC
>ERZ791906.1132-NODE-1132-length-21231-cov-4.660748_pt1 | contig 21231 bp, 21 predicted proteins | sample MGYA00510146_ERZ791906 | MGnify/ENA primary metagenome ERZ791906 (study PRJEB30046, sample SAMN00792096) | human gut metagenome | study: EMG produced TPA metagenomics assembly of the A metagenome-wide association study of gut microbiota in type 2...
ATTTCCTTGACTTAGGTTGACTAATCATTGTATGTATTTACAGTGGTATCTCGAGCTCCTAAGGGGCAGTTGAGGGTTCGATTCCCTCAGGAAACGGTTAATAGAGCAGCAGATGGAGATTAGGGATGATTTTCATTTGCTGTTTTTTGTTTATAGAGATGCGTACCTTGAACAGTTAAAGATAGTTTGGAGTTTTAGTATGAAATGAGAAGGAATTTCATTATGACCTGAGCAGGTCACTGGATGAGATAAGACCATCTTATCACCATGTGGAAAGCTGTCAGCAGACAGTGCCGGAGGCAATTACAGCATTTTTGGAGGCGGAAGATTTTGAAGATTCCATAAGAAATGCAGTCTCACTGGGAGGAGATACCGATACGCTGGCGGCGATTACAGGAAGCATAGCGGAGGCTTTCTTTGGAATACCGGAAGTATTAAAGGCAGAGTGTCGTAACAGGATTGATGTAGAAATGCTTGGTGTACTGGATGCCTTTGACGAAGCGTTGGGACGAAAAAATCTTTGATTATTTTCGTGCTAAGACACATAATTAAAGTACAAAAGAGATGCTTATAAGGTCGGAACAGAGACCGATAAGTATATAGATTTGTTGCAATCGATTTGTAAAGCATAAGCTGAACGAAGCGGTAATGAAGTTATCTTCATTACCGCTTTTTTCTGAGAAAAGTTTTGTAAAAGGTTTGGTTTTTCTTAACTTAAGTTTGCTATACAAAGGACAAAACGACAGTTATAATAAATTTAGTACTACAAAAAACTATGCTGGGAATGATGATATGACAAAAAAAGAGAAGGAAATTTATCCGCGCTCCAGAAAAGAGATGCTGCGTATCATAAAAACGGCAGAAAAAGAGGGGCATTTGCTGGAAACGGCACTTGAGGAGTTCACGATACATCCGTTTTCCATGCCCGCACTGTGGGATTGCCGTGAGTATATTTGGGGGATAGGGCAGGAAAATTACCTGAAAAAGCCGTTGATAATCTCGCTGCTCGCGTTGCTTTCCACCATGGCGGGACGGCTTGATGAGGTTGAGGAGTGGCTTGAGAAGGCGGTGCTAAGGCTGATGGCGCAGGGAATGAGCAATGATGAGATTGCTAACAAGATGGGTAAAAAGATGGGAACCATGAAGTTTCACAGCAATAATATTTTCCGCAAGCTTCAGGTGCAGAACAGGCAGCAGGCGGTCAACCGCGGGAGAGAGATTAATCTGCTGTAGAGAATGGAGGGATTGGGTTTGAAAAAAGTGTGGATAGGGCTTTCGATAGTCTGTGTTTTGGTTGGCATTTTTGGAACGGTTGAGGATGTGATGTCGGGCACTCCGTTTGAGGAGGCGGCGGTAATCCTGTTCGTATTTGTGCTGTTTGCGGCACTTTTTGCATGGCTTGCGTGGCTCTGGAGGATTCGCTCACCGCTAAAGCGGACGGCAGAACAGATTGGAGCTGTTGCAGATAAGGCGAAGGAGAACAATGAGGCTTATAAGAAGCTGTCCAAGTCATTAAAACACCGTGCGTGGAAGCATCGCATCATAGGAGCGATTATTGCCGTAGCAGGAATCGCGCTGTGGCCGACAGGAAATTGGAGCACACTCTGGATTGTGATTGGAACGCTGATGCTGATTGCGGGAATTACCATTTTTATGATGGGCTCCCCGGCAGATTACAATTCCATAACGGACGGATGCAAGATGATTAGCTTTGACAGAAAGCGGGAAATCGAGGAATTTTACGAGGCATTCAAGGAAATGCAGACACCTTTGGGCTCCGCGTGGCTTGGTCGCTTCTACAGCTCGCCCTATGATTCGCTGATATTCGGACCGGATGAGAGGGGACAGTTTATCTATTTTTATCTCAATGGGGCTGGTGAGGTAGGTTATATAGGCTACTCGTTTTTAAAGAGCTTTATAAAGAAAAGACTGACAGAGCCGATTTATCCGCCGAATGAGAATTTGGGTGAGGACACGGCGGGGCATCTGTGCTACCACACGGACATATTCTTTTTTCAGGACTGGTTAAAGGAGAGCATCGAGCAGTATGCGAGGACGGGACAGCCGTTGCCGTATGAGGCTTCAAGCCCTTCGGATGTCTACACCTTTACGGAGGATTTCAAGCTCACGGGACAGCATTTTGAGGTGCAGGATGCAAACCGGAATACGGTTTACATAGTGGACGGGACAGTACCGCTCATCACTCTGCGTATTTTTGACACGGAGCAGAATGAGATTTTCAGGATGACAAAGGAAATCGGGCACGCGCTTGCCACATACAGCTTCTTTTATAAGGGTGAGCTTTACGGAGTGTTGGAAAAGCAGTTCACGTTTGTGCGCGATAAGTTTGCGATGGAGACAAAGGACGGAAGGCTCGAGCTTATCGAGTATGCGGGCACGATAGGTCATAATTTCAGGGTTATGCTGAACGGGCGGCTGATTGGCGCAATCATGGACAACATGGACATCACCATCGAAAATGTTATATGGGACAACGCGTTTTTAATCGTGCATGAAAAGGAATATCTGCCGCTTGTGATTGCCATGGCGGTCATGGTTGCGAGGGAGCTTGCCCGTGACGAGGACGGCGGATTGTCAAACCGCACGGGTGCGACAGACATCATATAAGGGGATGGTGGAAAATGAGAATAAAGGGACTTGCGGGATTGATTTTTGCAGGGATTGCGGCGGTGATGATTTCAGGCTGCGACAGCACTCCCGAAAATATAATTTCCGATGTGGATGAGGCAAAGAAAGCACTGAATACGGCTTCGAGCGTCTATTTTGAGGGAAATTTAGAGTCCGTCAACCAGAAAACCGATATTTTGGCGGACGGAGCGGTGGCAGGACACATGGAAGAGTCGGGATTTATCAACACAAAATGGACGGTCACGGTGGGCGATGAGACGTGGTTCTATGTGAAGATTGTGACGGATGAGCCGATTAACGAGGACACGGAGAGTTACGTTACCGCCGCGACTTACGGCTACTACGATGAAAATGACAACTGCCTTGGATATTCACAGCTACGGCTGATGAAGGGGGACGGAGAAGCATCCTATGTTTACTTTATTGATGCAGACAACAATCTGAAGGATTACTGCATGGAGGAAACAGGAGCGTATGTCATTGATATGGACGGCAATGTGATTGCAACGGCGGACAGCGGTGCCGATGCCATAGGAAACGGATGCCATATACAGATAGACATGGAGGAGGGCTGCGATGTGCAGATGGACTTCATGGATAAGATGGCAATGTATATTCAGCAGTATGACGAGCTGCGTTTTTGGCACAGCAATTAAATAGAAAAAAGAAGGATGGATGAGAATGAGAAAGGTTTCTTTGGTGTTCGCCCTGATGCTCGGGGCATCTGTTTTTCTGACAGCCTGCAACGATGAGGAATATGTGGATGAACCCATTTACGATGAATCCGTCTCAGAGAGTGGCGGATACATAGAGGATGCTGGTTCGGAGAGTGATAAGTATATAGAGGATAATGAGCCCGTGAAAATCGAGGAGAGCGTCGATTCGGCTGAGGACTTCGGAAACGGTGCCGTAAATATGGGGATGAGCACACAGATGCGCTCTGTGCGCAGGGGAAACACAATTACCCGTTACGGTTCCTCGGGAAAGCTCGAGGGAACGATTGCGGTTGTGACAATTCTGGCGAACGATGCCACAAGCGAGTGGAATCTCTCGGAGGATGCCGACTTCAAGATGTACAGCAGAATCTACAGCAACCTGAGAATCGGATGCGGTTGGATTGAGGAGGCTTGTGCCGATTACGGCAGGGATGTGAATTTTATCTGGGACTGGGATGCACACAAGGAATTGATTTACAGGGTATCACTTGACCGAACCATTGGCGATGATTATTATGGCGCATACGTTGATATTCAGGATTTTATAGCCGCTAACATTGACAGCGAGGGAATCAAAAGTGCGCTTGGGGCAAACGGAATTATCTACATGGTCTGCGTTGACACTTCCTCGTCAAATACGACGGCGAGCAGTACGTTTTCATGGGATAGGAATTGCCCGAGCGAATATGAGGTCTGCTTTATGCTCATGAACTATAAGGGCAGAATCAATGCGCCTGCGACATTTGCGCACGAGATACTTCACACCTTTGGTGCACCCGATTTGTACTATGAAGGGAAGCGCGGGATCACACAGGAATATGTGGACTATGCAAAATCGGCAAAGACCAACGACATTATGCGCGTGACGTGGGATTTGAACACCAACTATTATGTGTATGACAGCGTGAAAAATGAAATGACCGACATCACGGCGTATTATCTGGGGCTTACGGACTACAGCGAGACCGTGCAGACGTGGGGGCTCGGGCAGAGCGATTATGCCTACTACAATGATACCGCCGGGCAGACCGCGGATGTGGCAGCAGAGGACGACTATACTAATAAAAATAATGACAATCAGGAAACCTCGGCATACGGCTGGTGGAATATGCTTGATTCCGAATGGGAGGTGAGCGATTGGACATACGAGGACGGCGAGTGGTACATCTATGACGAGGAGACAGGATATTTCTACATCTACATAGAGGACGAGGAGCTGTTCGCTGCTTTGGATGAGGATGATAATCTGTACTATTTTGACGACGAAAATGGAGAATGGATTGAGGAATGAAGGCTAAAAGACGTGATGGTAAAATGAAAAAGAAAGTATCGGTTCTTTTGATTGCAGGTATGCTGGGAGTATCTTTGCTCGGCGGATGCTCGGAGGATTGGGATGAGGAGCCGACAGAGGCGGTCGGCGCAGGCGTTGAGAGCACAGAGCTTGAAAGCACGCAAAATGAAAATACGCAGGATGAGAACACAGATAATGGAAACAACGGTTATACTGACAATGAGGGGTTGAATTTTGGAAGCGACCTTGATGTCGGTACTGCCGAGGGAAATCTCGACGAAAATTCCTCGCAGGCGATAAGGCGAAGCGTGACGGCGGTAAATCAGGTATTGATAACGAAGCTGGACGGCTCAAGGGTGTCCGAGGACTTCTATATGTACCGCAATACGCTGGATGCTAAGGGACAGCGCGCGTATGACCAGATTTGTTCAGGCTGTGCCGTGGGACAGGACACAATCGAGATGTCCGTCCTTATCACACAGGATGAGCTGGAGGATATATTTTATTCAGTGGTCTATGACCATCCCGAGTTTTTCTGGATAAAGCCGTCTTACCGCTATTATTACAATAATGACGGGTATATCACGAAGGTTTGTCCAAGCTATTATACTCAGGACATCGACAGCCTGACTGCGGAGGTTGAGCAGAGTGTAAACGGTGCGCTTGCGAATATGTGGGCGCTTTCAAGCGATGTGGAAAAGGTAAAATATGCTCACGATTACCTGACGCAGACCATCGATTATGTCAGAAATGACATGGATCAGTCGGCTTACAGCGGATTTGTGTGGAAGCAGACGGTATGTACGGGATATTCCAAGTGTTTTGCCTATATGATGCACAAGATGGGAATACCGAGCGCGGTTGTGGTCGGCAGCACGGATGGCATAAATCATGCGTGGAACATTCTTGAGCTCGACGGTGAGTATTACCTCATGGATGTGACTTGGGATGATCCTGTGGGAAATCCTGCTGATACCTATTACTATAACTATTTTAACATCACCGATGCGCAGATGGCGGGCGACCACTCAAAGGGAACCTCCGCTAACTCGAATGGAGGTTATATAGACATTTCGCTTGCTCTCCAGACGGCAAATGGAACAAGGTACAGCTATCAGAACGCTTTCGGCGGAAATGCCTACGGCACGGATTTTGATGCGGTAAACGCAACGGCACCTGAGACGGTTGCAGCGTCGGAGCCTGAAACCTACACGGAGAGCGACGCCGATTACGAGTGGTGGAGCCTCTTAGACGACAGTTGGACATACGATGACTGGGAGTATGACGAGGGCTACTATTTTATCTGGGATGATGAGACCGAATTTATCTATGTGTATGATCCTGATTGGGATTTGTTTGGAGCGATGGAGGAGGATGGAGATGTTATCTACTGGTATGATAAGGAAAGCGGTGAGTGGATTATTGAATAAAAAAAGTTTTTTGGCTTTGTTTTTGACGGTGGCACTTGCTTTTTCATGTGTCGGATGCAGTGAGGATTCCTCGGTCGATGATAACGGCGAGTATGAGACCTCGACCACGCAGGAGGCAAGGTCACAGGAGGTGGAGAGCAGCCCGGTGACAACGCCTTCATCGGCAGTCCGTGGGCTCAGCATAAGCGTTGACAATAAGACAGGATTGTTAAATATCTCACGAATGACACCAGAGGTTGTCGGGGAGATTGGGGACAGCGGTGTCTGGACAATATTTGTCTATATGTGCGGAACGGATCTGGAAACCAACTACGGCATGGGAACGGGCGATATTGCGGAGATGTGCGCCGCGTCGGACAGCGACAATGTGCGCTTCGTCGTGGAGACGGGCGGCACCTATGAGTGGCAAAACAGTGCCGTGGAGAGCGAGAGCATACAGCGCTTTGTGGTACAGCATGGAGCGATAGAGGCTGTGGACGAACAGCTGCGCACCAGCATGGGAAGTGCCTCAACACTCTCGGATTTCCTGCTGTGGGGAGTTGAAAACTATGCGTCCGAGCACATGGGAGTGGTTCTCTGGGATCACGGCGGCGGAAGCGTCACGGGTATCTGCTTTGACGAGCGTGAGAATTATGATTCTTTAAGTCTGGCGGAGCTTGACGAGGCACTCTACACATATTATGGGCAAAGAGGACGCAGGTTTGACTTTATCGGCTTTGACGCCTGCCTGATGGGAACTGTGGAGACGGCGAACATTCTCGCAACCTACGCCGATTATATGTACGGCTCGGAGGAGACAGAGCCGGGAAGCGGCTGGGATTACACCACCATCGGAGATTTTCTCGCATCAAATCCTGATGCGGACGGATTGATGCTTGGAAAAGTGGTATGCGACAGCTTTCTTGCAGCCTGCAAGGCACAGAACGATGATAACCTCACTACACTTTCAGTCATTGACCTCGGTAATATAGACACGCTCCTCGATGCCTTCAACATCTTTGCAAGCGGAATGTACAATGTAAGCTCTAATACGGCTGTCAGAGCAGAGATAATCAGGGCAATCGAGCAGGCGGATAACTTTGGCGGAAACAACAAGTCTGAGGGCTACACCAACATGGTAGATATGGGCGGTATCATAGCTGCCTGCGCTGCATACGTTGATGGTGCTTCGGCTACCTTGGAGACCTTGGAGCGGACGGTTGTCTATTCCGTCAGCGGGCAGGCACACAGCTCCGCTTCGGGACTTTCCATCTACTATCCGCTCAGCGTGCAGGGCTCTGAGGAGCTGTCCTTGTGGAGCGGTGTATGCGTAAGCCCATATTATCTTTCCTTCGTGGACAGACAGAACCAGAGCAGTGTTGCGGGAGCGGGCGATACATACGATACCTACGATGACAACCAGTGGTTTGACGACGACGGAAGCTGGACATGGGGCTGGCTTTTTGATGATGACGATGATTATTGGAATTATCTTGACGATTACGAGCAGACGGGAGAAAGTCCTTATATCACCTTCACGTCCGAGCCGCAGCTTGATGAGAACGGCACCTTCTGGTTCGAGCTCGATGAGGACGGTAATTACAATGCGGCGGATGTGTATGCGATGATTTATATGCTGTCCCCTGACGGCGAGGATATTATCGAGCTTGGCGAAACCTACGACATCAACGGCGACTGGGAGAGCGGAGTTTTCTATGATGATTTTGACGGCTATTGGCTCTCGCTGCCTGACGGGCAGAATCTTGCCACATACATTGTTGAGGCTGCCGAGGACTACACAATCTACACCTCACAGATTCTCTTAAACGGAGAGGTGACAAATCTCAGACTGAAGCTGGATTACAGTGAAGCCGGGATTGTCATAGAGGGAGCATGGGACGGAATCGACGAGCACGGTGCGGCGTCACGAGAGATTACCAAGCTGAAGGATGGGGATGAGATTATCCCGCTCTACAATGCCTACGCGCTGGAGAGCGACGATGAGCTCACCTACTATGGCGAGGAGTATATCGTGAGCGGCGAGCCTGAGATTTACTATGACCTGCTCTATGACGGGGACTATTATTATTGCTTCTGCATCGATGATATTTACGGCGATTATTACCTGACTGACATTGCGTCATTCTATGTGGAGGGTGATGAAGTCGGGTTCTATGTTGAGGAATAAGATAATAAGGAAATAAGGTGAGCTGAGGGTGCTCGGAGGAGATGGCAGCAAATGAAGGTCAGATAAGATTTTCATTTGCTGCTTTTTTGTGGGGCTGTTTTAAATAAAAGAGTAATAAAGGATTGTCAAAGAGAATTGATTTCGTTTTCTAATTGACGAACCGATTTCATAATGGTATCAAAGCTTGGTATATCACCATACAACATATCCTTCATAGCTTCGTAGTCATTTAACAGGGCTGGGATGCGGTATTCCGGTGGAATCAGCTTTAATGTGCCTGGAACGGCTTCCTGATACTGCGCCCACGCTCTTGGATAAAATTTCATTTTGAAATCAACGACTGTTTTCAGAAGGTTTATGTGAGAAAAAGCAACATCTTTTACTGGGGTCTGAGCCATTCTATAGAGATCATAGTAATGTCTGGAATATCGTTGTGGCATATCCAGATGTTCTGGTCTGTTGGCTTCGTGATGAAGAATTGTTGCCTTTTCCCAAAAGGTACGCTCTGGTGAAACGGTAAGAATTTCAGTATTTTTTTGCTCGAAGATTTTTGGGTAGTATACAGCTGTATATGGTTCAATGCTTGCAAGCTTAGCAGGTGTCCAGGCTGCTAATGCTCCGATTTCCAGACGGATTACCTGTAGGGTAGAAGGATTTGTGAACAGATTTGGATAAGCGAAAATAACAGTCTGTTTGTCATTCTCATCTATGTAAATATTAGCGTCACACCTCAGTTCTAATGACAGTTCCTTTTTTATGGTAGGACAGAACTGCTCTGCAAGAAAAATCTCAGCCCGGTTATTAGCTTCTTTATTAAATGCATCCTGTTTTGTGTTGGATCGTTTTTCCCAGGGTTCCAGTTTTCCATAGCCCAGTACGCGCCAGTCAAGGATCAAATCAATGTCTTCTGAAAAACGGCTGATCAGATTAAACGCTTTTGAAAGGCTTGTTCCACCTTTAAAGGTGATGGAGTCCTTCCAAGGACAGCGGTGAAACAAATAATCCAGAGTAAAGCATACCCAGAAGTCTTTTTCTACAATAGCATCATTTAAGCCCATTTTATCAGCGGTATTTCGGAAGATGTACAAAAGTATGTTGACATTTACACTTGTTATATAATTTTTTAAGTGATATACTAAAAACATGGAAAAGAAACCGTGCGATATTACAGTCTTGCATTGCGCACGGTTTTTTAGAAATATGTGGTTAGATAAAACTAACACGCATGCGATTTACAGAACAATCTATAAGAGGACTGTTTATTGGCGGATGCAGTTGCATTGTGAGAAAAGCCTAAAGGAGGCCAGTTATGAAATTATATGAAAGTGGAGACAGTAGTAAACCGGTAATATTTTTATTTCCTGGTACCTGTTGTCTGTATAGCAGCTTTGATCATGTACTGGATGGATTACATTCTTATTTTTACACGGTAACAGTTTCTTATGATGGATTTGATCCAAATGAGAAAACAGAATTTTATTCAATGGAAGATGAATGCGAAAAGATTGAGCAGGAAATCAAGAAAAAGTATTGTGGAAGAATTAAAGCAGCGTATGGATGTTCTCTTGGTGGAAGTTTTGTATCTCTTTTGATTCAGCGAAAAAAAATTCATATAGAACATGGCATCATTGGGAGCAGCGATATGGATGAAGCAGGTAAACTTGTAGCAAAAATTCAGGCATCCATGGTAGTGCCTTTCATGTATAAAATGGTACATACAGGTGCTCTTCCGAAATTTATGCAGAAAAAGCTTAACAAGACAGACGGGGATAAGAAAGAATTATATAATGGATTTTTAAATATGTTTGGAATCGGTAAAGGAGGAAGTCCGTGGATTACAAAACAGAGTATTTATAATCAGTTCTATTCGGATCTGGTTACAAAAGTCCAGCATGGAATTGATGTGCCGGGAACTACAATCCATGTGTTTTACGCAACAAAGATGGGAAAAAAATACGAAAAGAGATATTGTACTTATTTCAAAAATCCGGACATTCAAAGACACAACATGCAGCATGAAGAATTGTTTTGCTGTCATAGTGCAGAGTGGGTGGAAGAAGTAAGAAAGGCAGTGGAAGGCGATAGATAATGAAAGAAAAAGTGAATGTGACAGGTGTACCTGAAACAATGATACAGACCCTGTATGCAAGAGCAAAAGAAACAAAAAAACAAAATGCGAAGATCAAGGACGAGATTGCCGTAGAACTTGTGGAAAAGCTGGACTATGACTTTTCTAAAGCAGATAAGGATAGTGCCATGATTTATGGTGTGATTGCAAGGACAATTGTATTAGATCGGATGGTCAGGCAATATTTGGAGAAGCATGAAAATACAGTTGTTGTAAATATTGCATGCGGACTGGATACCAGATGTTATCGTATGAAGGGAAAATATCTGCGCTGGTACAATGTAGATTTGCCGGAGACTATGAAGATAAGGCAGCAGTTTCTTCCGGAAACAGATCCAATCTATCAGATTGCAAAGTCTGCAATGGATGATTCCTACGTGGACGATATAGATTATCATGGAGAAAATGTCCTGGTAGTAATTGAAGGACTTACTATGTATTTGTGTGAGAATGACATCAGAAAGATGTTTTCTATTATTGAAAAATCATTTCAGAAAGTAACTGTAATGGTCGAAACCATGTCACCATTTGTTGTAAAACATGTGAAAGAAAAATCTATAGACGGCAGCAATGCAAAATTCACATGGGGAGTTAAGAACGGAGCAGAACTACAAAAGATTGCAGCAAATTTTTCTATCCTGCATGAAGTCAGTCTGGTTGAGGGGATGAAAGAACTTATGCTGATTTATCATGTGATTGGGAAGATTCCGGCTATTCGGAATATCTCGAACAAAATAATAGTTTTGGAGAAATGTGACTGATATTAAGGAGATGATGCAGATGCAGAAAAGACATTTTGATATGGAAACAGATGGATTTTATGGTGTATATTGGAAATGTAAAACGGACGCAGACTGTGCAATGATTGCAATGATCGGAGATGATTCAGAGGATTATCTGGCACGAACATCCGTGAAATGGTTACATAAACTTGGTGTGAATGTGATGACAATGTCTCCGGCAAAAAAGAATTATGGACATCATAATTATCCGCTGGAACGTATAGAAAAAGCAATCAGTTGGTTAAAAACACATGGTAATCGGAAGATAGGAATTGTCGGGGCATCTACTACAGGAACACTTGCTTTAACTGCCGCTTCTTATTTTGAAGATCTTACATTGACAATAGGTCTGACACCGAGTGATTTTATCTGGCAGGGTTTTATGCAGGGGAAAAAAGATGGCTGTAAGGAATGGCCGATTGAGGGAGAATCACTTTTCTCTTATAAAGGTGAACCGCTTCCGTATATGCCGTTTTGTTATAAACATCCGGACTATTGGCACATGATTGAGAAAGAAACAAAACGGATCGGTGATATGATTAATTCGAGAAAATTGTTTGATGACTCAGAAACAGCTCATCCAATTACAGAAGAAGAAATGATCAAGATTGAAAAAATCCATGGAACATTATTGCTAATTGGCGCTGAAGATGATGTGCTGTGGGATACTGCAAAATATATACGCCGTATGGAGCTGCGTATGAAAGAGCGTCCCCACACATGCAGGTTGGAGTCTGTTATTTACGAGCATGCGACCCATTTCGTTTTTCCGGAGAGTATGTTAAAGACGATGCTGCCAATTGGTTCTGGAATCTTTATGAAACTGGCATTTCAGGCGGCAAGAAAGTATCCGAAAGAATGTCAGACAGCACGTTTGGATATTGACCAGCGGGTGAGAAATGCTGTTGCTGAATGGAAGAGTACAGAAAGATAGATTAAAATAGATAGAAGGTATAAGTATGGTATTTAAAACAATAGGAAATAAATCAAATCCAGCCATCTTGTTTTTCCATGCAATGGGAGTAATTGGGGAAAGTAGTATGCCGGTTGCAGAGAAAATGAAAGAAAAATATTACTGTATTATGCCAACATCAACCGTGTATTGCTCTGGGCAGAGATATCAAAGTAAAAGAGATGAAATACAGCAAATTGTACGATTTCTGGAAAATCATGGAATCAAAGAGATAGAACTTGCAGTTGCATCTTCGATTGGTGCAGATCTTGCCATGGCATTCCTGACAGAGACAAAAATAACGGTAAAGCATGTTTTTTTGATGGCGGACAGTTTGCCCAGATTGGAAAAGCAACTCGCAGAATCATGGTTCCGTTCTTATATATAGCAATGAAAAGTTTATATTGGTCAAAAGGAAAGACACTAAAGAGAATCATGTGGTGTGACGATGACAAAATTAAACCCTATTTTATAGAGGCAGGGAAGAACTTGACATATGGGAATCTGAGAAGACAGCTGGCAGACAGCTTGGAAGATAAACCATTTCCAGAACTGTCAGAAGAATTGCAGAAACATACATTTTGGGAATTTGGAAGTATAGAAGAACATTTTAAATATAGAAATGCAGTGATGCAGACCTATATACACGGTAACTTTCCCGTTTTTGAGGGATTTAACCATATGCAGTATCAAATCCAAAATCCGGAAGGATTTGCCAGAATGCTCAAAAAAATTATTGAGACAGATAGATTACCTGAATTGGTATTTTGAAAGAAGGTATCAGAAAAATGTTATTATTGTTGCAAAATGTATTGTACTGTCTGCTGTATGCATCACTGATAAAATGTGCAGTGAGGAACGACGGGCGCAACTGTTTATATTTTTATCCAAAAGAATATATAGAAGAAGCACAGAAACGTGGAATTGCTGATAAAGAAACTGTGATGAAAAGGTCAAAGTGGTTTATGATACCATTTTGTATTATTATATTTGTGGCTTTGATCTTGATTATTTCTGTTTGGAATCATGTTATGGATTTTAAAACGGCATATCTTCAAGCCTGTCTTTTTCTTGTGGTCATGAACTGGTTTGATGGTATTGTGATTGACAGATTATGGGTGGAGCACAGCAGAATCTGGCATATAGATGGTATGGAAGGAATTCCGTATGTAAAGCCTTGGAAGACTGTGTTGGTAAAACGAGGGGCGGCTACTGTACTGTATTTGGTGGTTGCATTTGTAGTAGCAGGGATTGTGGAATTACTTGGTAAAATATGATAAAATTCTTTAGGTTACAATCGATGATGGGGTAAACGAAAAAGCAGTTTTGACATTGCAGAGAACTGCCCCTTCGTTTACACCATTTTCGATTTGACCTAATTGAACAAAGTGAGCGTCCGGGTAGCCGCAACCTATGGACTTTCAATTCTTTGTTCCTGTCCATGATTATATATGATTCTCGGTATGAAAGCTACAACATTTTATAAAAAACAAGCAAATGGGCATGACGATAAAACCTCAGAAACTGAGGCTTTTGAAAGTATTAGATGTTGCTCTTTAGCAGCGCAGTGGCATTCTCATCTGCGGCTTTCCGAGATGCCCACCACATGCTTTACACACACAAACTTTGATGCCATAAAGATGTTCCAATATTTCAGGCATTTCCATGTCACGAAGCTTTGAAAGATACTTCTTACATCCAAGTAAATTTCTGCAAAGGGTGAGCTTCTGGCTTTTAGTACGGGAACATAGCAGTCCGTAGTGCCTGATGCGGACAAAACGCCTTGGTGGTACATGCATGAGAAACCGCCGGACAAACTCTACGCCCGAAACAGTCAGTTCATTCCACTGTCCATCATTACGGTAATCCTTTACTAAGAATGTAACGGTATCATCATCCATACGGACGGTGCGGTGATTGCTGACGGCAATGCGATGAGTATACTTACCAAGGTATTTAATTACTGTTTGAGCACCATTGAATGTCTTTTTACAATGAGGAATCCAGTCCATACCATAACAGGAATCTAAAAGATCCTTGAACGTATAATGGTTACGAAATTTTTCTGCAGTACCATGAAATACCAGCTTATCCTCTTTCCACAGCCTCTTTAGTTCCTCCAGATATTTTCCGCGGAACACTTTGGAGATGACCCGGATGGGAAGAAAGAAATTTTCACCATTGTCCTTCCACTGGTTGTTGGAAGCCAGTCTTCCACCCAGCAGGATGGCATGAATGTGGGGATGAAAGTTCATTTCAGAACCCCATGTATGTAAAATGCAGATGTATCCCACCTTTGCGCCGAGATGTTTTGGGTCGGCAGTCAGTTCGCTGATTGTGGAAGAAGCTGCATGGTATAAGGCATCATAAAGAAGTCTCTGGTTGCTGTAAATGACAGGGTTTAAAATATCAGGAACCGTAAAAACCAGATGGAAATAAGGAGCATCAAGGATATCCTCTCTGCGTGCATCCATCCACATTTCTTTTGGAACAGCCTGACACATGGGGCAGCAACGGTTACGGCAGGAATTGTAATGAATCTGTATGAAGCCACAATCCTCACATACACATACATTTGCACCATAGGCACCGGTCTTGCAGTTCATGATGTTATGTGCAGCCTTTGCCTGTACAGGGGAAGGTGAATATTGATCAAGGTATGCCGGATAAAAACGATGAAAAATATCCTGTACTGTGGGCTTATCCATTGGCTGTACCATCCTTTCTGTCAAAAGGACTGCGGATGCCCATAAGGGATTTGTTGCTGACATGAAGATAAACTTCTGTGGATTTCGGATCGCGGTGTCCAAGCAGTGCCTGAATATTCCGCTGTTCCACTCCCTGCTCCATAAGGTGGGTGGCAAAGCTGTGACGGAGGCAGTGAGGAGTAACACCGGGTAACCCGGCAGCCGATGCAGAACGTCGGATAACCTGTTCCAGTGTACTTACGGTAAGATACTGCCCTGTAAACTGATTCGGAAACAGAATGCCCTTTGGTCTGCCTTTCCGGAACCAGTATTCCGTAAGAAGTGCAAGGTTTCTTTCAGACAGAATGGTATAACGGTCCAACCGGTTCTTGGTATCCCGGACATGAATCTGCATGTTTGTGCGGGAAATATCATCATAATGAAGATGAATCACTTCCGAGACACGCATTCCGGAAGAATACATTGTGGCGAACATGGCTTTATATTTCAGGTCATCCGTAGCATCAAGAAGCCGGTCAATTTCATCAGTAGAAAGTACGGTTGGGAGTTTGTGCTCTATTATCATGCGTGGAGCAGTGATATCATCCCACAGAACGTGAAGTACATTCCGATAGAAAAAACGGATGGCTGAATTATAAAGGTTGAGGGTGGTCGCTTTCAGACCATCGTCCTTCTTGGCAAGAAGAAAGTCCCTGACATCCTGACAGGTAAGCTCTTCCGGGTGCTTTTCCATGTAATTAAGGAAATAAGAAATATAGTTTTTGTAGCAGTTAATGGAACGCTCTTTAAGGTTACGGATTTTTCCAGCTTCCTCAAGCTGTAATAAATATTTTTCGTACATAATAATTCCTCCATGTAAAGTCAGTAATTTCGGGTATCACTGCTTACATGGAGGTGCATTGGAATAATAAAACCGCTTGCTAAAAGAACGGTTAGGTGTTAATCTTTTCATAGGCAGTGGTAATGTCGATCCTGTTTGATTGTTGGTTGTGGTGACTTAACAATACTACTATTAGGACTTGGTTTCCACTGCTTTTTATTTAGGAAAAGAAAAACTGCGTCACAGCCTTGGCAGGCCATCGCGCAGCGATTTTGTTCAATTATTGTTTGCACAACTTTTATTTACTTAAGTATAATGAAGGAGTAAACAGATAATATGGATACACAATTAGCACATCAATACAACGAAATAATAAGAAATGAGCTAATTAACAGGAGAGAAGGTGAGCCTGTTAATGAAAAGGCTATAAATAAATTATTAGATTTGTTTTTTAAATTTAAAATAGAATCTTTTTATAAATTTAAGTCTTTACGTAGTCAGTATACTTTGAAAAATTTTAGAGATGATATATTTCATTTTAGTTTGGTTGAAGCCTTAAATGATCCTAGAGAATTTGCATATAATATTGATGTTGAAAAAGAAAGAAGAGAACGCGCTGAATTAATAAGTATGTGTCGTTTTATTGATAAGCCTACAGATGAAGAGATTAGTGAATTTGTAAATGTCCAGAAACCTAATTTTTATAATAATGTTAAGCAGTTTACATTAGTTCATTCATTAACAACTACATATAACAATGCACCAATGTGGGCTTCTTACGCAGATGAACAGAATGGAATATGTGTTGAGTATGATGCAATGGACATTTTATCTAAATATGGATATAATCTTGCACCGGTTGAATATTCAGATAGCATACCGAGTACACAATATGATATGGATTTTAATGAAATAATAAAATTTCTACATAGAATATGTTTCACTAAGCAAAGTAGATGGTCATATGAAAATGAATGGAGAGTTTTAGCAATTCAATACAATAATAAGTGCAATGAAAGAAATGATATAATCATACCTAAAGGGGTAATCATAGGGAATGCGGTTGATAAACATATTAGAATGGATATACTAGATATATGCAACAAGAAAAACATTCTTGCTTATGAACTTATTTATGATGAAAAATCATATGATTTTATAAAAAAACGCATAAATTGACATAAGAGAGTAAGCGCATATTCAATTTGTTTATTTTGACAAACATTATTAGTAATAGATTTTTGAAATGGTTTAAGTATAGATAGTGGTTATGATGGATTTTTATTTTCAGATTATATATTTATATTTGTGTCACCAGTGGTGTCACAAATAGGAAAGGCTGTTATATGGGAAAAAATGAAATTAATTTAGCAGGCAATTTGATAAATATAATTAATACAGCTAGAGAAAATGCCTTGAAGAAGGTTAATGAAGAGTTAATAAGTATGTATTGGCAGGTTGGAGAGTATTTACACGAAGAATCTCAAAGGTCAACGTTTGGTGATTCATACATTGATTCTATTGCAAAGGAGATACAGGAGGAATTTCCGGGAATAAAGGGGTTCAATCGACGAGGCTTGTATAGAATGAAACAATTTTATGAAACTTATGCAGAGAATGATGTTGTGACACCACTGGTGACACAAATTAGTTGGACAAATCATCTGATGATTATGTCTAGTTGCAAAAGTGATGAAGAAAGAGAGTTTTATATTCGGTTATGTATCAAAGAGAAATATTCAAAAAGACAATTACAGCGTCAATTAGATAGTGGGTATTACGAAAGGTATATGTTATCAAAAGATGTGTTATTGCCGGAAAGTGTAAAAAAACTGGGAGAAAATCCATTTCTAGATTCATATGTAATGGAATTTTTGGATTTACCAAATGAATATCATGAAAATGATTTGAGAAAAGCTCTAATTAGGAATATGAAAGATTTTATTTTGGAGTTAGGTAAAGATTTCACATTTATTGATGAGGAATACAAAGTCCAGGTTGGAGGGGATGATTTTAGAATAGATCTCTTATTCTTTCATCGAGGATTGCAGTGTTTAGTAGCAATTGAATTGAAAATTGGTAAGTTTAAACCTGAATATGTTTCTAAATTGGATTTTTATTTAGAGGCCTTGGATAGGCAGGTAAAAAAAGAGAATGAAAATCCAAGTGTTGGATTATTGTTATGTGCAACCAAGAACGATGAAGTCGTGGAATATGCAATGAGTAGAACGATGTCTCCAATGTTGGTTTCAGAGTATAAATTACAATTGCCTGATAAGATGATATTGCAGAAAAAATTGCAAGAGCTGGTAAATATACCAATGATTGAGGAGGTTTGAGACTATTAAAGAAGATTATTATGTTATGTATATTGGTTTAAAAAATATATAGAAAAAACTACTGTGATAAAATAAAAACCGGGAGGTATTTATTCTATGGATAGAGAAAAGAATGTTGATCCATTGGTTGCTATGCAGCAAGAACTATGTGATATGTGGGGTATTAACAATCAAACAAAGTATGTGTTTTATTATGATGAAAGTAATAATTGCAGAAAGTTTTGGGTTGATGATAATAAGCAGCAGTTTAATACGGATTATACAGCAGATTTTGTGTTGGCAGGGTTAGTAAAAAAGGAGGAAGATACTGTTGATGTATCTTTAGAATCATTTAGAAAAATCTTGAAATTGCAGGCAAATGTAGAAGAGATCAAGTTCAAAAAATTGTATTCAAAAGGTGACTTTTTACAATGTGTGAAGGAAAAACGCTTATTTGAAACTTTATCATGGATAGACAAATCTCCCTTTTTTATTCATTACACGAATGTAAATAATCTATTTTATACATTGGTTGAGATATTTGATTCCATTGTAAGTCCTGATGAGATAATTGAATTTGGATATGACTATTTGAAAATGAAGAGTATATTCTATTACATGTTCAAAGAAAAAGCAGATGAACTACAGAAATTGATGTTTAAATATAGATATCCCAATATACAGAGAGAAAATATAGAAATGTTTTGCAATGAATTACTTTTTTTACTTGGAAGTCGAAAAGAAATGAGGGAAGAAGAAAAGTTTCTTGCTGGTATGCTTGCAAGAGCTGCAAAGAGTGACGAATTGATATTTTTACATGATAATGATGATTATATCATGCAAGAGAATTATGCAGAATTTTATATAGACCCTATCCGAAAATATCAGAAGTCAACACATATTTTTGACGAGGAAATGACGGTACAAGAAATAGTAAAAAATCAGATAGCACAAGGGGAAAATATGTCAGACAATTTCAAATTTGTGAAATCTGAAACAGACATATTTGTGCAGTTATCGGATATAGTAGCAGGAATTTTTGGAAAAATGTTTAAATACATAAACTCCACAAATATAAATCAACGTAGAAAAGATGTTGAAAACTTATCAAAGTTTCAGGTAGATAATATTCTACTAATTGACAAGCTGCGTATGGGTGCGAATCAGGAGAATCCCGGATTTTTATGCTCGATTGCTCCAATGGATGGGGTTGGAATTCTTAATAGATTTTTGGAGATGGTAAAAAACAGAAATGTAAAATAGGTATACGAATAAGGAAAGACAGAAGGAAAGATTGGTTATGGGTAAACTATTTATTATTGGTAATGGTTTCGATAGTGCTCACTGTTTGAATACATCATACGATGAGTTCAGAAAATATTTATGTAATACATATATGAATGGTGAAAGTGGAGAAGATTATATGCCAATGGTTCCTACCGTTTCTATAGGACCTAAAGGAGAAGAAATTTGTGATATGGAAGAAATTGCAAGTTTTCTTGTTTATCTAATATCTATAGCCGAACCAGATGGAAGCAAATGGAGTGATTTAGAAGCTTCATTGGGACGGCTAGATTATGACGAAGCTTTTGATACATTACCTGAAGAACTTGATGATGATGGTGATATAAATTATTGGCATGAATTATATAATAATGAAGATATGGCTTCAAATTTATATACCGCTGTTGCGTATGTTAAGGATTTATTTGCTGAATGGGTTGATGATATAGATGTTGAAAATGCAAAGGCAAAACCTAGCTTTCTTAGCTTAATTGAACCAGAGGATATTTTTTTGACGTTCAATTATACAGAAACTTTGGAAGAAGTATATGGGGTTAATAAAGATAGAATATGTCATATACATGGAAAGCAAGGTGAAAATATACTCTTTGGACATGGAAATACAAGAGATTATACTGATGAGTATATGGAAAAAAATATTGGGTCGGAGAGTTCATTAACCGAATTAGATAATTTTTTAAGAAAAGAGACTGAACAAGCGTTGATAGAACATAAATATTTTTTTGATGGCATTGATGATACAATAAGAGAAGTTTATTCCATTGGATTTTCTTATGCAGATGTTGATTTGATATATATAAAAGAAATATGTAAAAAATTGGATGTGGATGCTTTGTGGTACTTAAATGATTTTAGTTTGACTGATATTCAAATTTTCCAAAAAAAGTTAAAGGAATGCGGATTTAGGGGAAACTTTGCGACATTTAGTGTATGAAGTGGTAAAGAAGTATTGCAATAAATAAGAGGGGAAAAATGTTTGGAACAGTAATAATAGATGCGTACAGAAAAGAAGAAACACGAGAACTTGCTGAAGCCATAGAAGATTTATGTCCACCTAATGATAATTATGGTTGGGCATCGGCGGGAATATATTGTTTTTGGGATTATTATGCGGAAGCTGTGCTATATATAGGGTTGGCGGGTGATCTGGCAGAAAGATTTAGGCAACATAATGGAATTTTGCCAATTAAAGAAGGATCAAAGCAAAAGAAGATTGAAGAGTATTTTTCAAAAAACGAGAGATTGGGATATACAATTTTTGTAAAATCACCGCTGTCACAGCCATTGGTGCATAGAAATAAAACACTGTATGAAAAATTCGCAAGGCAGCAAAACACTCCAGTAGAAGACTTGTTGAGTGAACAAGGGCGAGATGATATAAAAAGAGTAGAGGGTATACTAATAGAATCCTTTAGAAGAAAATATGGTCATTTCCCACCGTGGAATAACATAGGTGGGTCAGTAGCAGGACAGAACAGAGTCATGGAGAACAATATCAATATTGTAAAAAGTTTTTGTACACCGGACGATTATGCCATAAATCCTATTGTGTCACGTTCTACGATTCGAGAATTATCTCAAAATCCAGAATGGGCTTGGTATGAAAATTACTTACATGGTGCAAGGATGAATTTGCTTATGTTAGGAATGGAATATAATGATGCACTGGATTTGATCAATAGAAATGATACAATAGGAACTTTTGAACGGATGAAAGAAACGGGATATTTAAAGAAACGACTGATTGTATAAGATGGTAAAATAGTTGATTATAGAGAAGAGGTTAATCATGGTCAAAAAACAATCGACATCCGACCCCACACACGTTATAATATAAGTAATCTAATAAGAAAACAGTGTTATCATTACCGCATATTGAATTGGAATGGTAGCCATAAATATGAATTCGTAGGAACGGAATGGTTGAACCCTCAGGGTGACAATGTCACTCATTTGTCAGCGAGA
>ERZ791906.1141-NODE-1141-length-21149-cov-5.682516_pt1 | contig 21149 bp, 16 predicted proteins | sample MGYA00510146_ERZ791906 | MGnify/ENA primary metagenome ERZ791906 (study PRJEB30046, sample SAMN00792096) | human gut metagenome | study: EMG produced TPA metagenomics assembly of the A metagenome-wide association study of gut microbiota in type 2...
GATTCAATCAAAAAAGCGCCTTGCCGCGGCAAGGCGCTTTTCTTTTGGAAAGGATATTATGTATACCGATATCTACACCGCTTCCCTGCCGCCGGAGTTCCTCGCCATGGCCGAAACGCCTGTGATGCAGCGGCTTTTGCGCGTCGGCATGCACTGCGGCTGCGAATACACGGCCTATCCCATCTACCGCGACGCCGTTGCGCCGTATTCGCGCTATACGCATTCGCTCGGCACAGCGGCCATCGTCTGGCACTTCACGCATGACTTGAAGCAATCTGTCGCGGGACTACTGCACGACATTGCGACGCCCGCGTTCGCCCACGTGGTCGACTTTCTGAACGGTGACCATATGCGGCAGGAATCGACCGAAAGCCGCACACGCATGATGATTGCCTCGTCGCCGGAACTCATGGCGCTGCTCGATAAAAGCGGCCTGACGCTCGACGATGTGGACGACTACCACCGCTATCCCATCGCCGACAACGATTCGCCCCGCCTCTCCGCCGACCGACTCGAATATACGCTCGGCAACGCGCATCTTGTTTTCCACTGTCCAAAAGCAGAGCTGAAACGCATTTTTGACGACATCTTTGTCGGTCAAAATGAGGACAGCGAAGATGAGCTCTGTTTTGCGCACGCGGAGATTGCCGACATCTTTACCCAGCTCTCGCTGCGGCAGTCGGAGTGGTTCGTCTCCGATGAGGATCGCTTCAGCATGCAGGCATTGGCCGATCTCCTGCGTGAGGCACGGCAGCGCAATGTGTTGACGGTGGATGATCTCTACCTCGACGAACCTCATGTCATCGCCCTGCTCCGCTCTGATCCGGTCCTCGCCGCGCGCTGGCAGGATTATCGCCGCATAATCGGTACGCGGTCCGGCGCGCAAAAGCCGGAGGGTACTTACGCCGTCAAGATCGCCGCCAAAAAGCGCAGCATCGACCCGCTGGTGCAGACGAGCGACGGCCTTCGGCGCTTTACTGCGGTCAGCGCGGACTATGCAGCAAAGCTCGCCGCCTTCCGCGCGGATGACTTCGACCGCTGGGTCTGGGCCAAATATGAATAAAGGAAGTGCGAAGCCGCTGGCTTCGCACTTCCTTTGCACTTTCGATAATAGAAAAGCAGCAGGCCTTTGCGGCCTGCTGCTTTTTGAAGTCTTTGGATGACCCTCAGTGGATCAATTAGGCCTCGGTCTCGATGACGACGCCGGAACCAACGGTACGGCCGCCTTCACGGATAGCGAAGCGGAGACCCTTCTCGATAGCGATCGGGGTGATCAGCTCGACCTTCATGTCGACGTTATCGCCGGGCATGCACATCTCGGTGCCCTCGGGCAGGGTGATGACGCCGGTGACGTCGGTGGTACGGAAGTAGAACTGAGGACGATAGTTGTTGAAGAACGGGGTGTGACGGCCGCCCTCGTCCTTGTTCAGGACGTAAACCTGGCCAACAAACTTGGTGAGGGGGTGAATGGAACCGGGCTTGGACAGAACCTGGCCGCGCTCGATCTCGTTCTTGGCAACACCACGGAGCAGGGTACCGATGTTATCACCAGCCTCGGCGTAGTCGAGCAGCTTGTGGAACATTTCGATACCGGTGACGACGGTCTTGCGACGCTCGTCGGTCAGACCGATGATCTCGACTTCCTCGCCGAGCTTCAGCTGGCCACGCTCAACACGGCCGGTAGCGACGGTACCACGACCGGAGATCGTGAAGACGTCCTCAACGGGCATCAGGAACGGCTGGTCGGCCTTACGGTCGGGCGTGGGGATCCAGGTATCAACAGCGTCCATGAGCTCGTGCATGCACTTGTACTCGGGAGCGTCGAGGTCCTTGGACTCGGAGATCAGGGCGTTCAGAGCGCTGCCGCGGATGATCGGGGTCTCGTCGCCGGGGAAGCTGTAGAAGTCGAGCATCTCGCGGACTTCCATCTCGACGAGCTCGAGCAGCTCTTCATCGTCGACCTGGTCGCACTTGTTCAGGAAAACGAGAACGGAAGGCACGTTGACCTGACGGGCGAGCAGCAGGTGCTCACGAGTCTGGGCCATGGGGCCATCGGAAGCGGCGATGACCAGGATAGCGCCGTCCATCTGAGCAGCGCCGGTGATCATGTTCTTGATATAGTCGGCGTGGCCCGGGCAGTCGACGTGGGCATAGTGACGACCCTGGATCTCACCATCCTCGCCGGTCTTGTAGTTGTGGCCCTGACGGTCGAAGGTCTGGTACTCAACGTGAGCGGTGTTGATGGTGATACCACGCTCGCGCTCTTCCGGAGCCTTATCGATGGAGCTGTAATCGGTGTAGTCAGCACCGCCCTGGAGGGCGAGGAACTTGGTGATCGCAGCGGTCAGGGTGGTCTTACCATGGTCGATATGACCGATGGTACCAATGTTTACGTGGGGCTTGGTACGCTCGAATTTCTGCTTAGCCATTAGAGTGATCCTCCTATGAATAAATTTCGTTGTTTACCGGTGTCGTTTACATACATCGGTATTTTACCGTAAAATGCGGTATTTTGCAATACCTTTTTATCAGGCGCGGTTCGTGCGCTGGTTGATGATCTTCTCCTGAATGTTCTTCGGGATCTCGATATAATGTGCGGGCTCCATCGTGTACTGGCCGCGGCCCTGCGTGCAGGAGCGGAGGTCAGTCGCGTAGCCGAACATCTCAGCCAGAGGAACGAAAGCGTCGATCTGCTGCGCGCCGCTGCGGGCCTCGAAGCCCTGGATCTGGCCACGGCGGGAGTTGAGGTCGCCGATCACGTCGCCCATGTACTCGTCGGGGACGATGACGCAGACCTTCATGATCGGCTCGAGCAGCGTCGGGCCGGCCTTCTGGCAGGCCTCCTTGAAGGCCATGGAGCCGGCGATCTTGAACGCCATTTCAGAGGAGTCGACCTCGTGATAAGAACCATCGTACAGCGTGACCTTGACATCGACGACCGGGTAACCGGCGAGAACACCGGAGAGCATGGCGCCCTGAATACCGGCATCGATCGCGGGAACGTATTCCTTGGGGATCGCGCCGCCGACGAGGGCGTTGACAAACTCGTAACCCTTGCCGGACTCGTTGGGCTCGACATGGATCTTGACGTGACCGTACTGACCCTTACCACCGCTCTGACGGGCGTACTTGGTATCCTGATCGACAGCCTTGGTGATGGTCTCCTTGTAGGCGACCTGGGGAGCGCCGACGTTCGCCTCGACCTTGTACTCACGGAGCAGGCGGTCGACAATGATCTCCAGATGGAGCTCGCCCATACCGGCGATGATGGTCTGACCCGTCTCTTCGTCGGTGTAGGTCCTGAAGGTCGGGTCTTCCTCAGCCAGCTTCATCAGCGCGATGCCCATCTTCTCCTGACCGGCCTTGGTCTTGGGCTCGATGGCGACGCGGATCACGGGCTCGGGGAATTCCATGGACTCCAGAATGATCGGAGCCTTTTCATCGCAGAGCGTATCACCGGTGGTGGTGTTCTTGAGGCCGATGACGGCGCAGATGTCGCCGGCGTAGCAGCACTCGATATCCTCGCGGTGGTTGGCGTGCATCTGCAGGATGCGGCCGATGCGCTCTCTCTGATGCTTGGTGGAGTTGAGAACGGCGGTACCGGTATTCAGAATACCGGAGTACACGCGAACGAAGGACAGTCGGCCGACGAACGGGTCGGTCGCGATCTTGAACGCGAGACCGGAGAACGGAGCGTTATCGTCCGCGTGACGGACATCTTCCTCACCGGTATCGGGGTTCACACCGTCGATCGCGGGGATATCCACGGGGGACGGCATGTAGTCGACGATCGCGTCCAGCAGCTTCTGAACGCCCTTGTTCTTGTAAGAGGTACCGCAGGTGACAGGAACCATCTTATTGTCGATGGTGGCCTGACGGATGGTCTTGCGGATGAGGTCCTGAGGAACGGGCTTCTCTTCGAGCGCCAACTCCATGATCTCGTCGTTCAGGTCGGCGCAAGCGTCAACGAGCTTGGTGCGATACTCCTGAGCGAGCTCGAGCATGTCCTCGGGGATCTCCTCGACGCGCATGTCTTTGCCGAGCTCGTCGTAGTAGATATCAGCGTCCATCTCCACCAGGTCGATGATGCCCTTGAAGGTATCTTCAGAGCCGATCGGCAGCTGGATGGGGACAGCGTTGCACTTGAGACGGTCGTGGATCATGTGCAGAACGTTGTAGAAGTCCGCGCCCATGATATCCATCTTGTTGACGTAGATCATGCGGGGGACCTTGTAGTTATCGGCCTGACGCCACACAGTCTCAGACTGGGGCTCAACGCCGCCCTTGGCGCAGAGAACGGTCACAGAGCCGTCCAGAACGCGCAGGGAGCGCTCGACCTCAACGGTGAAGTCGACGTGGCCCGGGGTGTCGATGATGTTCAAGCGGGTCTGCGGGAACTGATTCTTGCTGCCCTTCCAGTAGCAGGTGGTGGCAGCGGAGGTGATGGTGATACCACGCTCCTGTTCCTGAGCCATCCAGTCCATCGTGGCGGTACCGTCGTGGGTCTCGCCGATCTTGTAGTTGACGCCGGTGTAGTACAGAATACGCTCGGTAGTCGTGGTCTTGCCAGCGTCGATATGGGCCATGATGCCGATATTTCTGGTGTTTTCCAGAGAGACTTTTCTTGCCATAATTCTCTCGTTCCTCCGTTACCAGCGGAAGTGGGCGAATGCCTTGTTGGATTCGGCCATCTTGTGGGTATCTTCGCGTTTCTTCACGGCACTGCCGCTGTTGTTGGCAGCATCCATGATCTCGCCAGCCAGGCGCTCGGCCATGGTGCGCTCACCACGGGCACGGGCATAGGCCGTCAGCCAACGCAGACCGAGGGTCTGACGACGGGCGGGACGGACCTCCATCGGCACCTGATAGGTGGCACCGCCGACGCGGCGGGACTTGGTCTCCAGGCTGGGCATGATATTCTCCATGGCCTGGTTGAAAACATCGAGAGGCTCGTTGCCGGTCTTGTCCTTGATCATGTCGAACGCGCTGTAGACGACCTTCTGGGCGACGCCCTTCTTGCCGTCGAGCATCACGCTGTTGACGAGCTTGGTCACCAGGACGCTGTTGTACATAGGATCGGGCAGAACTTCTCTCTTGGGAACATTACCTCTTCTGGGCACTTTGCTTCCCTCCTTCTTATAATTTAGAAATCATAGGTACTCGCGAATGGGGCTCTCCCCCATCGTGTTCCGGCCTGCCAAAGAGGTGAATGACACAAAAATATATATCAAACCTTTTCGGCAAAGCTCATTTCAAGGTCGCAGCCTTACTTCTGCTTCGGGCGCTTGGCGCCGTACTTGGAACGGGACTGCATACGGCCCTGCACGCCCTGAGCGTCCAGAGTGCCGCGGATGATGTGGTAACGCACACCAGGGAGGTCCTTCACACGGCCGCCGCGGATCATGACCACAGAGTGCTCCTGCAGGGAATGACCGACGCCGGGGATGTAAGCGGTGACCTCATAGCCATTGGTGAGGCGGACACGGGCGATCTTACGAAGAGCGGAGTTCGGCTTCTTCGGGGTCGCAGTACGAACTGCGGTGCAAACGCCACGCTTCTGGGGAGAGGCGAGGTCGGTCTCCTTGTTCTTCAGCGTGTTAAGACCATACTGCAGAGCCGGGGAGTTGGACTTGTAAGTCGACTGCTGTCTGCCCTTGCGAACCAACTGGTTAAAAGTAGGCATTCTTGTTTCTCCTTTCCTGAAATGATGTGATATATATTTTTTACAGGATATCGGTAAAATATCCCGAAAAAACCTTAATTTCTCAGAACGGCGATCACCGCCGCACCAACGGCGATGCCCGCGCTGTGGCCAAGCTGCGCCATCGTGGCGCGATCGTCGATCTCGATGTTCTCTTCGCGTGCGAGCGCTTCGATCGGCGCAAGCACGGCTGGGTCTGCATCGCAGGCGATATACAGCTTTTCCGCGCGGTGTTCCCGCAGTGCACGCATCGTCTGCTTGATGCCCGCTACCTTGCGGCAAGTGGACAGATCCGGCGTCACGGCAGGTCCCTCCTGACGGTATGACAAATTCCGTGGGACATACCCACGCAAGTTGAAATTATACCATGAGGCACACAAGCCGTCAAGCGTTTTTTATGGCTGTCTACACAAAATAATCGCTGAAACGACGGGCTTTTCCCGAATTTTTTTGTGCGTTCCGCGCCGGCGCGTCAAACTTTTGAAAAGAGGCTGTCAAGCTCTCCCTTTTTCCGCCAAAATGGCAAAAAAGAGACGCGGAATTTTCCGCGTCTCTTTTTACCTATTCAATACGTGAGGTCTTAACTCACACTTCGACGGCATTCGTGATGATGCGCGGCTCGTGCGGCTCTTCCTCGGGCTTCTCAGGCTCGGGAACGATCTCCTCGGCAAAGTCACGGTAGGCGTTCAGGCCTGCACCGGCGGGGATGAGCTTACCGATGATGACGTTCTCCTTCAGACCAACAAGGTGGTCGACCTTACCCTTGATGGCGGCTTCAGTCAGGACCTTTGTGGTCTCCTGGAAGGACGCGGCGGACATCCAGCTGTCGGTCGCAAGAGAGGCCTTCGTGATACCCATGAGCAGCTGCGTGGCAATGGCTTCCTGCAGCGGCTCGCCGGTCTCGGCGTTGACCTCGCCCGCGGCATTGCGCGCGCGGATCTCCTCGTTGGCATCCTCATACTCAAGCAGATCGACCATGGAGCCGGAGAGCAGGTTCGTATCGCCGGACTCCTCGACGCGCACCTTGCGCATCATCTGGCGGACGATGACCTCGATATGCTTATCGTTGATGTCAACGCCCTGCTGACGGTAAACCTTCAAAACTTCCTGAATGAGGTAGTCATGAACGGCGGACGTGCCGCGGATACGCAGGATATCGTGCGGGGACAGCGCGCCGTCCTGCAGCTGCGTGCCCTTGGCGATGACGTCGCCATCCTTCACGCGAAGGCCGGTGTGCGGCACCGAGTAAATGCGGTTGTCGCCGTCGTCCGCGGTGACGATGATGTTGAGCAGGCTGCCCTTGGTCGCCTCTTCGAAGCGGACCTTACCGCCGATCTCGGCGAGGGTCGCCATCTTCTTGGGACGGCGCGCCTCAAACAGTTCCTCGACTCGCGGAAGACCCTGGGTGATATCGCCGCCCGCAACGCCGCCGGTGTGGAAGGTTCGCATCGTCAGCTGCGTACCGGGCTCGCCGATGGACTGGGCCGCGATGATACCGACCGCCTCGCCGGGGCCGACGGGCTTGCTCGTGGCAAGGTTCATGCCGTAGCACTTCGCGCAAACGCCGCTGTGGGCCTTGCACGTAAGCACCGTGCGGATCTCGACGGAGTGGATATCGAACTTCTCCATGAGGTCGGCATCCTCGGGGGTCATCATGTGATCCTTGGAAATGAGGACCTCGTCCGTGCCGGGCTTCATCACGTCGTGGACCGGATAGCGGCCGTTGACGCGCTCGGAGAACTTTTCGATGACCTGTCCGTTCTCGCTGATCTCGCTGATCGTGATGCCGCGGGTCGCGCCGCAGTCGTCGGAGCGGATGATGACATCCTGGCAGACGTCGACCATTCGGCGGGTCAGGTAACCGGAGTCTGCCGTACGAAGAGCCGTATCGGCAAGGCCCTTACGGGCGCCTCGGGAGGAGGTGAAGTATTCAAGGACGGACAGACCTTCGCGGAAGTTTGCCTTGACCGGGATCTCGATCGTCTTACCGGCGGTGTTGGCCATCAGGCCGCGCATACCGGTCAGCTGACGGATCTGCTTCATCGAACCACGGGCGCCGGAGTCCGCCATCATGAAGATGGGGTTGTAGCGGTCCATGTTCTTCTGCAGGGCGTCGGTGACGTCCGCGGTGGTCTTTTCCCACTCCTTGACGACGGCGCGGTAGCGCTCATCCTCGGTCATGAAGCCCATCTTGAACTGGTCTTCGATGTCGACGACGCGCTGCTCGGTCTCGGCAATGAGGGTGTACTTTGCCGGCGGAATGGTCATATCCGCAACGGAGATACTGATGGCCGCACGGGTGGAGAACTTGTAGCCCGTGGCCTTGATGTTATCGAGCACTTCGGCCGCGATGGTGAAGTTGTGCAGCTTGATCGTGCGGTCGACGATCTTGCCGAGCAGCTTCTTGCCGCAGACCTCGGTGATCTCGTAGTCGAAGTAGTTTTCGGTCGGCTCGCCGTTTTCATCCACGCGCCTCACAAAGCCAAGGTCCTGCGGGATGTTGCGGTTGAAGATGATGCGGCCGATGGTAACGCGCACGACCTTGCTGCCCATGGTGCCGTCCGGCATCTGCTTGACCGTGCGGACAAGGATGGGCTGGTGGATACCGATGAGGTGGTCGTTGTAGGCGAGCATGGCCTCGTCCTCGTCGCGGTAAACGTGCAGATTCACGCTGGCCTTCTCTTCGTCGGTCAGCTCGTCGTAGCGCTTGCCGGCAAGGGCAAAGTCAATGTCCTGCGGCCAGAACTCGTCGTTATCCATCTGGGAAACGCCGTTTTCAAAGCGCTCGAACGTGAGGTAGTAGGAACCCAAAACCATATCCTGCGTCGGCACCGTGACAGGGCCGCCGTCCTGAGGACGCAGCAGGTTGTTGGCAGAGAGCATCAGGATACGGGCCTCGGCCTGCGCCTCGGCAGACAGGGGCACGTGAATAGCCATCTGGTCGCCGTCGAAGTCCGCGTTGAATGCCGTGCAGTTCAGCGGGTGGAGCTTGAGGGCGCGGCCCTCGACCAGCACCGGCTCGAACGCCTGAATACCGAGACGGTGGAGCGTCGGCGCGCGGTTGAGCATGACGGGGTGATCCTTGATGACGACGTCGAGCGCGTCCCAGACCTCGGTGCGGCCCTTATCGACCATCTTCTTGGCGGACTTGATGTTGTTGGCGGCGCCGTCCTCGACGAGCTTCTTCATAATGAAGGGGCGGAACAGCTCGAGTGCCATTTCCTTCGGCACACCGCACTGGTAGATCTTCAGCTCAGGGCCGACGCAGATAACGCTACGGCCGGAGTAGTCGACACGCTTGCCGAGCAGGTTCTGACGGAAGCGGCCCTGCTTACCCTTGAGCATGTCGGAAAGGGACTTGAGTGCGCGGTTGTTCGCACCGGTGACGGCGCGGCCGCGGCGGCCGTTGTCGATCAGCGCGTCGACCGCTTCCTGCAGCATGCGCTTCTCGTTGCGCACGATGATGTCGGGCGCGTTGAGCTGAATGAGGCGCTTTAAGCGGTTGTTGCGGTTGATGACGCGGCGGTAGAGGTCGTTTAAGTCGGAGGTCGCGAAGCGGCCGCCGTCGAGCTGGACCATCGGGCGAATCTCGGGCGGGATGACGGGCAGCACGTCGATGATCATCCACTCGGGCTTGTTGCCGGAGATGCGGAACGCATCCACGACCTCAAGGCGCTTGACGATACGGGCCTTCTTCTGGCCGCTCGCGCTCTTGAGTTCGGCGTGGAGCTGCTCGGACAAGGATTCGAGGTCGATCTGCTGGAGGAGCTTCTTGACGGCCTCGGCGCCCATACCGGCGTCAAAATCGTCCTCATACTTCTCGCGCATATCGCGGTATTCCTTCTCCGAGAGGATCTGGTTGCGCATCAGCGGGGTCTCGCCGGGATCGGTGACGATATAAGCGGCGAAATACAGCACCTTTTCCAGGATGCGGGGGCTGATGTCGAGCAGCAGGCCCATGCGGGAGGGAATACCCTTGAAATACCAGATGTGGGAAACGGGCGTGGCGAGCTCGATGTGGCCCATGCGCTCGCGGCGGACCTTGGCGCGCGTGACTTCCACGCCGCAGCGGTCGCAGATCTTGCCCTTGTAGCGGATCTTCTTATACTTGCCGCAGTGGCACTCCCAGTCCTTCGTGGGGCCAAAGATGCGCTCGCAGAACAGGCCGTCGCGCTCGGGCTTGAGGGTGCGGTAGTTGATGGTCTCGGGCTTTTTGACCTCGCCGTAAGACCATTCACGGATCATCTCCGGAGAAGCGATTCCGATTTTAATGGCGTCAAACGTTGCGTAACTCATTTTCTATATGCTCCTCCTTTTCTCAGTCTTCCTGATCGTCGCCGGCAAAGTCGGCGTTGACTTCATCATCAGCGACATATTCAAAGCCTGCGTCCTCGAGCTCGGCTTCATCGGCGAAGGGGTTGCTGCGGTGGCGCTCATCCTCGGCGTCCATGCGGGCGAGGTTGAACGTATCCATCGCATCCTCGTCCTCCTTGAGCTCGATCTGGTTGCCGTCGCGGTCGAGGACCTGAACATCGAGGCACAGGGCCTGGAGCTCCTTGACAAGGACCTTGAACGACTCGGGCACGCCGGGCTGCGGAACGTTGTGTCCCTTGACGATGGACTCGTAGGTGCGCACACGGCCGGTCACGTCGTCGGACTTGACCGTCAGGATCTCCTGCAGGGTGTAGGCCGCGCCGTAGGCCTCGAGGGCCCAGACTTCCATTTCGCCGAAGCGCTGGCCGCCGAACTGCGCCTTACCGCCGAGCGGCTGCTGCGTGACAAGGGAGTACGGGCCGGTGGAACGGGCGTGGATCTTATCGTCGACCAGGTGGTGCAGCTTGAGGAAGTACACGTAACCGACGGTGACCTTGTTGTCGAAGCGCTCGCCGGTGCGGCCGTCGTACAGCCAGCTCTTGCCCTCGGGGTCGAGACCGGCCTTGATGAGCTCCTCGCGGATATCCTCATAGCTCGCGCCGTCGAAGATCGGCGTTGCGACCTTGTAGCCAAGGGTCTTGGCCGCGTAGCCCAGGTGGACCTCGAGCACCTGACCGATGTTCATACGGGACGGAACGCCCAGCGGGTTCAGCACGATATCAAGCGGCGTACCGTCGGGCATGAAGGGCATATCCTCCTGCGGCAGGATACGGGAGACAACGCCCTTGTTGCCGTGACGGCCTGCCATCTTGTCGCCCGGCTGGATCTTGCGGCGCTGCGCGATGTAAACGCGCACGACCATGTTCACGCCGGGGCCGAGCTCGTCGCCCGCCTCGCGGGAGAAGACCTTGGCATCGACGACGATACCACTCTCGCCGTGGGGCACCTTAAGGGAGGTGTCGCGCACTTCGCGCGCCTTTTCGCCGAAGATGGCGCGCAGCAGGCGCTCTTCCGCGGTCAGGTCGGTCTCGCCCTTGGGCGTGACCTTACCGACGAGGATGTCGCCGGCGTGGACCTCCGCGCCGATGCGGATGATGCCGCGCTCGTCAAGGTCCTTGAGCGCGTCTTCGCCGACGTTGGGGATGTCGCGGGTGATCTCTTCGGGGCCGAGCTTGGTGTCGCGTGCGTCAAGCTCGTACTCTTCGAGGTGGATGGAGGTGTAATAGTCCTCGCGGACAAGGCGCTCGTTCAGAAGAACGGCGTCTTCGTAGTTGTAGCCTTCCCAGGTCATGAAGCCGACGAGGATGTTGCGGCCCAGAGCGATCTCGCCCTGATCGGTCGCGGGGCCGTCGGCAAGGACGGTGGGATCTTCCCACACGCCGTTCTCGTTCAGGCGGCGGCCATGCACGCGCTCGCCGACGTCGACGATCGGATGCTGGTTGATGCACGTGCCGTGGTTGGAGCGCAGGAACTTCGTGAGCTTGTATTCCTTCGTCTCACCGTTGTCGTAGGCGACAGTGATGGCGCGCGCGTCCATCTTGGTGACGATGCCGTCGCCCTCGGCGAGGATGACGACCTCGGAGTCCATGCAGATCTTATGCTCCATACCGGTGCCGACGATCGGCGCCTCGGGGCGGAGCAGAGGAACGGCCTGGCGCTGCATGTTCGCGCCCATCAGGGCGCGGTTCGCGTCGTCGTTCGGCAGGAACGGGATCATCGCCGTCGCGATGGAGACCATCATACGCGGGGAGATATCGATATAGTCGACGCGGTCACGGTCGACCTCGACGATCTCGTCGCGGTGGCGGCAGGTGATACGCTGGTTGACGAGACAGCCGTTTTCATCGACAGGCTCGGCAGCCTGACCGACGATGTACTGGTCCTCGACGTCTGCGGTCATATATTCGATCTCGTCGGTCACGCAGCAGGTCTCGTGGTCGACCCTGCGGAACGGCGCTTCGATAAAGCCGTACTCATTGATGCGGGCGTAGGTCGCGAGGTAGGAGATCAGGCCGATGTTCGGACCTTCCGGCGTCTCGATCGGGCACATACGGCCATAGTGGCTGTAGTGCACGTCTCGCACTTCCATGTTCGCGCGCTCGCGGGAAAGGCCGCCGGGGCCCAGAGCGGACAGACGGCGCTTGTGCGTCAGCTCGGCGAGCGGGTTCGTCTGGTCCATGAACTGGGACAGAGGGCTCGATCCGAAGAACTCCTTGATCGCCGCGGTGACGGGGCGGATGTTGATGAGGCTCTGCGGGGTGACGATGTCGAGATCCTGGATCGTCATGCGCTCGCGAATGACGCGCTCCATACGGGAAAAACCGATGCGGAACTGATTCTGCAGCAGCTCACCCACGCAGCGCAGACGGCGGTTGCCGAGGTGGTCGATATCGTCCTTATAGACGATGCCGTGCGCCAGCGCGTTCATGTAGTTGATGGAGGCGAGGATATCGTCGACCAGAATGTGCTTGGGGACGAGGCGGTCGGCGTTGTCGCGGATAGCTTCCTTGAGCTCCTCGCCGCTGTACTGCTCGAGCAGCTCCTTGAGCACGCTCTCGCGCACGCGCTCTTTGATGCCGCACTCGGCCACGGGGTCAAAGTCGACAAAGCGGTCAAGATCGACCATGTGGTTGGAGAACACGCGCATCGTACGGCCATCGACCTCGATGGTCACATCGTTGACGCCGATGGCATCCATCTCGCGCGCTTCCTCGTCGGTGACGATGTGGCCGGCGTCAAACATGATCTCGCCCGTGCGCGGGTCGGCAACGGGGAAGGAAAGCTTCTGCCCGCGGATACGCGCCCACAGGGAGAGCTTCTTGTTGTACTTGTAGCGGCCGACCATGGACAGGTCATAGCGGCGCGGGTCGAAGAAGAGGTTGTTGATGAGGGTCTCGCAGGCCTCGACCGTGGGCGGCTCGCCCGGGCGCAGCTTGCGGTAGATCTCGAGCATCGCCTCTTCATAGGTCTTGCAGGCGTCTTTTTCGAGCGTGACGGCCACGCGGTCGTCATCGCCGAACAGCTCGAGGATCTCGGCGTCGGTCTTGAAGCCGATGGCGCGCACCAGCTCGGTGATGGGGATCTTGCGGTTTTTGTCGATGCGCACCCAGAACATCTCATTGGCGTCGGTCTCGTATTCGAGCCATGCGCCGCGGTACGGGATGACGGTGGACGTCAGCAGCGGGAGGTCGGTCTTGAGGTCGATCTCCTTGCCGTAGTAAATGCCGGGGGAACGGACGAGCTGGGAAACCACCACGCGCTCGGCGCCGTTGATGACGAACGTGCCGGACTCGGTCATGAGCGGGAAGTCGCCCATGAAGATCTCCTGCTCCTTGATCTCGCCGGTCTCCTTGTTGTAGAGGCGCACACTCACCTTCAGGGGGGCGGCATACGTCGCGTCGCGCGCCTTGCACTCGAGCACGTCGTACTTGGGTGCTTCGTCCATCTTGTAGTCGATGAAGCTCAGCTCCAGGTTGCCCGCGTAGTTCGAGATCGAGGCGACGTCGGAAAAGACTTCGCGCAGACCCGTATCGAGGAACCACTGGTAGGACTTCTTCTGAAGCGCCAGCAGGTTCGGCATCTCCACGATCTCCTCGTGTCGGGCGAAATTCTTGCGAAGGGTTTTGCCATACATCTTGTCTTTGGCCATTTTGCTCTTCACGCCTTTCTTTTCTTCAAGCCCTGTCCGCTTGAAGGAATGTATTGCGGCGGCTCTATTCAGTTCGACACACCCGGCTTTGTTGTAGAACAAAGCGAACTGCATCTTGCTTTTTTTGCCGCGGTATGCTATTCTCTCGGTAATGGGTGGGGAATTTTCCTCGCCCTTTCCCGTTTATAAGCGCTTTATTTTACCAAATGGGTACAGAAAAGTCAAGGCATTTTTTGTGAACATCTGCGGTTTCCGCAGATGTTTTTTTGTGCGCTTCGACGGATTTTGTCGCGGATTGCAATATATTTGTCGCTGTGGTATGATGCTTGCGTGATTTTGCGCCGCTCTGCGCGCAGACGATGAAAGGAGTTTTCCCATGAAGCCCATCGCCATTGACGATTTCTGCGCCGTCCGCTCACTTGCGAACGTGACATTCTCCCCCGAGGGGACAAGCGCCTGCTTCACCGTGAGTCAGGCGAAAAAAGAAAAAAATTGCTACGAATCCCGCCTCTATCTTTTAAAAGGCGGCCGCGTCCGCGCGCTGACCGGCGGCGGCAAGGAATCCTCGTTCTGCTACTTGGATGAAAACACGGTTCTTTTCGCGGGCGACCGTGAGGGGGAAAAGGAACCATCGCTCACGAGCCGCTTCTACAAGATCGCACTCGACGGCGGCGAGGCCGATCTTGCCTACACGTTTCCCATCCCCGTCTCGCAGGTCTTCCCTCTCAAAAACGGCGACCTGCTTGTCGTCGGCTCGACCTTTCCCGGCTTTGAGGACCTCTATAAAGGCGACAAGAAGCTCGTGAAAGCCTACTTTGACGACAAAAAGGAAAACGAGGATTACGAGGTCATCTCTCAGCTGCCCTGGTGGTGGAACGGCGGCACATACACGCGCGGCGCGTATGAAAGTCTCTTCTACTACGATGCGAAGAAAAAGTCCCTCACCCGCCTGACGGATGCGGGCTTCAACGTCTCCGATGTCCAGCTCGCGGAGGATCAGAAGACCGTCTATTTCAGTCTTCTCGACGTCTCCGTCCCCCGCCCCGCGCACTTCGGCGGTCAGGACCTTTACCGCATCGACCTTGCCTCGCGCCGTCAGAAGCTCGTCGTCAAGAGTCGCCCCGACTTCGTCATCGCGACATACGCGCTCGGCAAGTCCTTCCTGCTCGTCATGGCCGCGGACGGCAAGTTCGGCATGAACACGGACTGCGACTTTTACAAGCTCGACTACGAGACGCTTGCCGTCACGCCCTACGCCGTCTACGGCGAGGCCATCGGTTCTTCCGTCGGCTGCGACGTCCGCCACGGCGGCGGTCAGGCGTTCAAGATGAACGGCGACGTGCTGTACTTTATCTCGACGCGCTTCGACGGCGCGGGGCTCTACAAGCTCGAAGACGGCACCGTCTCCCCCGTCCTCGTGCGCGACGGCAGCGTCGACTGCTTTGACCGCAAAAACGGCAAAATGCTCCTCTGCGCGCTCTGGGATATGAAGCCGCAGGAGCTCTACGACGAGACGGGCCGCCGCGTCACGCACTTCAACGACGCAATGCTGCGCGGCAAATACGTTGCCCAGCCCGACCCCCTCAACCTCACCGCGGGCGACCACGAGGTGCACGGCTTTATCCTAAAGCCGATGGACTTCGAAGCGGGTAAAAAGTACCCCGTCATCTTCGATATTCACGGCGGTCCCAAGACCGTCTACGGTCCCGTGTTCTATCACGAGATGCAGTACTGGGCGAGCCGTGGCTATTTCGTCATCTTCTGCAATCCCACCGGCTCCGACGGCCGCGGCGCGTTCATGGATATCCGCGGCAAGTACGGCACGGTCGACTTCGATGATCTGATGGCGTTCTGCGACGCGGCGCTCGCAAAGTATCCCGAGATGGACACAGATAACCTCTTCGAAACCGGCGGCTCCTACGGCGGCTTTATGACCAACTGGATCATCGGCCACACCGACCGCTTCCGCGCCTGCGCCAGCCAGCGCTCGATCTCGAACTGGACGAGCTTCTACGGTGTGTCCGACATCGGCCCTGACTTCTCCGAAGACCAGTGCGGCTCGACCATCTGGCCGGATGTCGAAAAATTCTGGTGGCACAGCCCCATGAAGTACGCCGACAAGGTCAAAACGCCGACGCTCTTTCTCCACTCGCTCGAGGACTACCGCTGCCCCGTCGATCAGGGCTATCAGATGTACTCTGCGCTGATCGCGCACGGCGTCGAGAGCCGCCTCGTGCTCTTCCGCGGCGAGAACCACGAGCTCTCCCGCAGCGGCAAGCCCAAGCACCGCATCCGCCGCTTAAACGAGATCACCGGCTGGTTCGAGCAGCACAAGGGCTAAAATGGAAATTCGCAAAACCACCTTGCAGGACGTCGACACGGTGCTGGGCGTCTTCGCCGCCGCAAAGCGCTACATGCGCGCAAACGGCAATGCCTCGCAATGGGGCGACGAGTACCCAGACCGCAGCATCGTCACCTATGATATCGCATGCGGCAGCAGCTATGTGATGCTTGAAAATGGCGAGATCGTCGGCACATTCGCCCTCTTTCTCGGCGAGGACGAAAGCTACCGTGTCATCGAAGACGGCGCATGGCATCTCGATCAACCCTACGGCACGATCCACCGTCTCGCCTCCAACGGGAAAGCGCGTGGCATGTCGAAGGCCTGCTTCGACTTCTGCACCGCGCAGATCGGCTATCTGCGCGCCGACACGCACGCGGATAACCGCCCGATGCAGCGGCTTTTGGAAGCGTATGGCTTCCGGCGCTGCGGCGTCATTCACGGTGCCTTCGACGGCGGAGAGCGCATCGCGTACGACTGCATCGCGCACATCTGAGCCCGTTTCCGCCGAAAGTCATCATGTAAGAGAGGTCTGTCATGGAACGCAGAATTGTCGACGGCGAGATCACTCTCGTCCCGTATGATCCCAACTACAAAGCGTCGCTTCCGTGGTATCAGGATGCGGATGTGTGCAAGCAGGTCGACAACCGCAACAGTGTGTACGACCTGAAGCTGCTCAAGGCGATGTACCGCTATCTCAACGCGCGCGGCAGTCTTTTTTACATCAAGTACCGCGGCCGCCTGTGCGGCGACGTCTGCCTGCATCCGGACGGCGAGATCAACATCGTCGTGGCGAAGAGCTTCCAGAACAAGCACATCGGCGGGCGCGTCATCGGCGAAATTCAAAAGCTCGCAAGGGAACAGCACATCCCCAAACTGCACGCGGAGATCTACTCGTTCAATGCGCAGTCGCAGCGGATGTTTGAGCGCACCGGATTCCACAAGGCCGGCGACGAGCTGTACGAAATGGAATTATAACTTTCAAATAGAAAAAGCGCCCGCTCGGTGAGCGGGCGCTTTTTTCATTCTTCAGAACTCGGGGCCGTCATAGTGGTAGTAGTCGCTGTCGTCGATAAAGCGGTCGTCGCACGAGAGCTTTTTGATCATGCGGTACGCCGCGGCGAAGAGCAGCACAACGAACGCGACGAAGATCCATGCATAGCCGTCGTACTCATACGTTGCGATGAAATCGTACGCGCCGTGCAGCAGCACCGGCACGAGCACGGCAAAGCGGCGGCAGCGGCGGCTGCGGTACTCGTCGCCAAAGTTGTCGTAGCGCTTGGCAAGGCCGTAAAACGCGCCCATAAACACGCCGAAGCACGCGTGTCCAGGCACAGCCGTGACGGCGCGGACAGCCGCCGTGCCGAGGCCGTACATCAGCACATAGCTGATGTTCTCCCACAGGGCAAAGCCGAGCGCGACGAACACGGCGTAGACCACGCCGTCGAACTGGCAGTTGAATTCGCTTGAATACCACGTGCGCTTCTTGAGCAGCAGGTACTTAAAGCCCTCTTCCGACAGCGCGACCACAACGAAGTAGAGCAGCACGTTGTAGGCGGTCGAACTCTGCGGCAGGAGAATGCCCAAGATCGCCTCGCCGATCTGCTCGGTCACGATGGCAGCAAATGTCGATAGAATGCCGAAAATCACGAGCGAGAGCAGCAGCCCCGGCGACTCTTTGTCGAGCCGGTCCTCCTTGTAGACAAAGCGCAGCAGGACAATGGCCGGAATGACTGCCGCAGCGATCAATATCGGGTTTACATAAAAGAGAAACATGACAGCTTTCCTCTCTTTTTTCTGATGATATCACAGCATATCAGCCGCGAGAATATTTGTCAACGCGGTGTTTTTTCTTTTCCCCACTTGACCGGAAGGAAAAGCGCGCGTATGATAAATGCATTCACTTTATTCATATAAAGAAGGGGAGAATCATGGAACGTCGAACGCCGTGGCTCGGCTATCTCTGCGTGATCCTGAGCGCCGTCATCTTCGGCTGTATGCCGCTGGGCGCGAATTTTCTCTACGCGCAGGGCGTGACGCCGATGTCGCTGGTGTTTCTGCGCAATCTTCTCTCGCTCCCGGTCCTCGCGCTGCTGTGCCAAAAGCAGGGCGGGCTGCGCATCAGCCGCGGCGCGCTGCTCGAGACCAGCCTGACCGGCTTTTTCGGCTGCTGTATCACGCCGATCCTGCTGTTCAGCTCGTATTGCTATCTTGCCTCCGGCATGGCGACGGTATTCCACTTCGCCTATCCCGTCATCGTGGTGCTCGGCGGCCTGGTGCTGCGCGAACGGGTGCGGAAAAAAGCGCTTTTCTGCGCGGTCCTGTGCTCCCTCGGCATTCTGCTTCTCATCGACCCAAGCGGTGCAGTCGATCCGCTCGGTGTCGCGCTGGCGCTGACGTCCGGCGTGACCTACGCCGTCTACATTCTGCTTTTAGCGCATTTCCGCCACCGCGAGGTCATGGGCTTTCGTATGACCTTCTACATGGCGCTCATCAGTGCGGTCTGCATGTTCTTTCTCTGTCTCCTCTCGCACCAGCTCTGCCTGCCGCAGACCCTCGCCGGATGGCTCGCGGCGCTCGCCTTTTCGCTGATGATCTGCATCGGCGCGGTCATGCTCTTCCAGAAGGGCACGTTCCTCATCGGCGCACAGCGCGCAGCGATTTTGAGTACGTTTGAGCCGATCACGAGCATTTTTGTCGGCATTCTCTTCTTAAATGAAACGCTCACGCCGCGCATCCTGCTCGGCTCGGCCATCACGCTGGTCGCGGGCGTGTTCATCACCCTGGGCGGCAAAAAGGACGAAGACAAAGAAGAGGCGGCCAAGGACTGATTCCCTTATTCCGCCTCGCTGCCGCCGCTTTTTTCGCACGCGCGCAGAGCGACGATCATCGCAAGGCTGTCGCCCAGCTGCGTAAAGATGGCGGCGAGCAGCGCGACCTCTTCATCGCTCTTTCCCTGCGCCATGGCCGCCGCGGCGGCGCTGACGGCGGCGGGCAGCGCGTCCTGACAGGACATCGTATCACCTCAGGTCAGTTTATGCACCGGGCGCAAAAATAACCGGCGCATTTCTGCTTCGTTTCATCACCACAAGGAGGTTTCCCGTTCCCATGCACAGCAAATCCCCCGCAGTTGCGGCACTGAAGGCCGCGTTTCCGCATACCATCCCGATCTTCGCAGGCTTTTTATTTCTCGGCATGACCTATGGCGTCTATATGCGCACGTCGGGCTTTAGCTTCTGGTATCCGATGATCATGAGCGTCGTCATCTTCGGCGGCAGCCTTGAATTTGTCGCGACGAGCATGCTGCTCGCGCCGTTTGCGCCGGTACAGGTCTTCCTGACGGCGGTAATGATCCAGGCGCGCCACCTGTTTTACGGTATTTCGATGCTCGACAAGTACAAGGGCACGGGCTGGAAAAAGCCCTACCTCATCTACGCGATGTGCGACGAGACGTTCAGCGTCAACTATACGGCGGAGATCCCCGAGGGCGTGGGCCGCGGCTGGTTCTACTTCTTCGTCTCGCTGCTCGATGAATTTTACTGGTTCCTGGGCGCGACGCTCGGCGGCATCCTCGGCGGGCTTCTGCGCTTCAATACCGAGGGGCTCGACTTTGTGATGACGGCGATGTTTGTGGTCATCTTCATGGACCAGTGGCTCAAAGAAAAGCACCATTTCAGCGCGTGGATCGGTCTTATCGCAAGTGTTGCGTGTCTGCTCATTTTCGGTGCGGACAACTTCCTCATTCCCACGATGATCTGCATCCTCGTCGCGCTGACCGCGCTGAGAAAGCCCGTCGAAGCCAAGACGCAGGAGGCGGTAAAATGACGATCTTACAACAGACCATCACCATCATCCTCTGCGCGCTCGGCACGATGCTCACGCGCTTCCTGCCGTTTCTGGTCTTCAACCCGAAAAAGCCGACGCCCAAGTACATCCAATACCTCGGCTCAGCACTGCCGGGCGCGATCTTCGGCATGCTCGTCGTCTACTGCCTGCGCAATGTTGACGTGCTGCACTTTGCCTACGGCCTGCCCGAGCTCATCGCCATCGCCGTGACGATCAGCCTGCACCTGTGGAAGAGACAAATGCTGCTCTCCATCGCGGGCGGCACGGTGTGCTATATGCTGCTGGTGCAGTTCGTGTTCTGATTTTGATTTCAGCAGAAAGGAAGATGTTCCCATGCGCGTGCTTGACCTGACCCACACCATCGCTGAAAATATGCCTGTCTATCCCGGCACGGAGACACCCATTTTCGCCGACGCGAACACCTATGAAAAGGACGGCTTCAAGGAGACGAAGCTGACCATGTACACCCACACGGGCACACACATGGACCCGCCCGCGCATCTGTTCGCCGGCCGCACGACGCTCGACGCGTTCCCCGCCTCGCAGTTCATCGGCAAGGCGCTCGTTATCGAGTGCAGCGACTTGAACGAGGGCAAGGCCATCACGCTCGAGCGCATCCTGCAATACGGCAAAGACGCGGAAAATGCCGATTTTCTGCTCTTCCACCTCGGCTGGGACAAGCGCTGGGGGACGGATGCCTACTTTGGCGATTATCCCTGCCTCGACGACGCGGCGCTCGACTACATCATCGCGGGCAACTACAAGGGCATCGGCTTCGACGTCATCGGCCTCGACCCCATCGCAGACGAAAACCTGACACGCCACAAAAAGCTCTTCCAAAATAAGGACATTATCAACATTGAAAACCTCAAGGGCCTCGACAAATGCGGCAAGGGGTTGTTTTCGTTCAGCTGCTTCCCGCTCAAGCTCGAAAACTGCGATGGTTCGCCCATCCGCGCCGTGGCATGGTTCGAGGACTGATTGACACAATATAAAAAAGCTCTCGTCTTTCGACGAGAGCTTTTTTATTACTGTCCGTTGACGAGGCCCTGACCGCTGCCGCTGTAAAGGTAACGGTAGTCCTCTTTCATAATGTTGCGGAAGAACGGAATGCACAGCACCGCGTCGGCTGACATCCACGCAAACGGGTCAGCCACGCACAGGCCGTAGACCGCCGCCTGCGGTGCCTCCGCGCTGACCACGCCGCCCGCGAGCGCCGCAGGCAGCAGCAGACAGAC